>SCPO01001259.1_pt1:0-97500 | contig 238022 bp, 303 predicted proteins | sample 6106821 | NCBI WGS metagenome assembly SCPO01 (sample SAMN10720448, study PRJNA508395) | human gut metagenome | isolation source: Participant 2 stool, 0 month | host: Homo sapiens | collected 2017
CTGGAGGAGAAGATAAGACCATCTATGATTACATCAAATATATGTATGGAAGCGAAGATAAGAAAAGCGTTGATTATGATCTGAATTATTTCTTCCAACAAAATGGAGATAATTACAACTATGTAATGAAAACAAGTGAGGAAATGTCCAAAGGACAGTTATATGCCCAATATCCGACACAGGATGTTATGCGAAGAAGTGCTGTTATGACATATTTCGGAGATCAGGCAAATAAAAAGATCAGCCGAATGTGGATTGATATGAGATGTTTTGATCCTCGAATCAAGAAAAATAGTAAATAATATAAAACTGCAAGGGAATACAATAACTTTTGTTTGTTGTATTCCCTTGTAGTTGTTTATAAATGAATTTTGTTCAACTATATAATGAAAACTATTCAAAGTTTCAATTTACAAAGTCGGATTTTGTAATATAATAGTTAATGTTACTGAAAAAAATCTAATTTATAGATGAATGTAATTCATTTAAGTATAATTATCAAAATAAAGGGAGAAACACCATGAACAATGGACTAGAGATCAGATGGCATGGTCGTGGCGGACAGGGTGCCAAGACCGCAGCATTACTTCTTGCCGACGTAGCATATAAAACCGGAAAATATGTACAGGGATTTCCTGAATACGGGCCAGAACGTATGGGAGCACCAATTACTGCATATAACAGGATCAGTGATGAAGTGATCCGCGTACATTCAAACATTTATACACCAGGATTAGTAGTTGTTGTTGATGAGACATTACTTCACTCTGTTGATGTCACAGCAGGATTAAAAGAAGATGGAGCGATCATTGTAAATACACCAAAATCAGCCGATGAGATCAAGCCAATGTTAAATGGCTATCAAGGAAAAGTTTATACTGTCGATGCAAGAAAAATCTCTATACAGGCTTTAGGAAAATATTTTCCAAACTCTCCAATGCTCGCAGCAGCTGTTGCAGTCAGTGGTGTTATGAAAAAAGATGCTTTTATTTCTGAAATGCGAGCTTCTTATCAGCATAAATTTGCAAAGAAACCAGAAGTCATCGATGGAAATATGCAGGCACTTGAATTAACTTATGAAGAATTAAAAGATGTATTATAAAAACGTATTTTAAATGGAGATATAACAATATGAGAACAGATATAAGCAAAATCAATGAGCAGACACCTCATCAGGATCTGACAGAAGGACTGATGTTATTTGCTGGCGGAACTTCAAAACAGTTTCATACAGGGGAATGGAGAACAAGAACACCAATTTTAGATAGGATCTTTGCAGACAATGTATGGTCTGTTCCATGGTCTGTCCAGACTCTAGTATTCCTCTAAAAGATGGTGAACGAGTAGAATTTGATTATGACCACTGTAAAGGATGCGGTATTTGTGCAAAAGCCTGTCCATTTGATGCAATCACAATGAAGGAGGGAAGATAAGATGGCTAGAAAAGATCGTATGTCAGGAAATGAGGCGGTATCCTTCGCAATCCGCCAGATCAATCCGGATGTTATGCCGGCATTCCCAATCACTCCATCCACAGAGATTCCACAGATGGTTTCTACATATATTGCAAATGGAGAAATCGACACAGAATTTGTCCCTGTGGAAAGTGAACATTCTGCAATGAGTGCCGCAATCGGATCAGAAGCTGCCGGCGCAAGAACTTTAACAGCAACATCTTCTGCAGGACTTGCATTGATGTGGGAGGAATTATTGCTTGCAGCATCAAACCGTATGCCTATCGCATTAGCTCTCGTAAACCGCACATTATCCGGACCGATCAACATCAACTGTGACCATTCTGATGGAATGGGCGCAAGAGATACTGGATGGATTCAGATTTATGCGGAAAACAATCAGGAAGCCTATGATAACTTTATTCAGGCATATCCAATCGCCGAAAGTGCTGGAGTCCATTTACCGATCATGATCTGTCAGGATGGATTTATCACAAGTCATGCGGTTGAAAATATTGAATTACTAGAAGATGAAGAAGTTAAAAATTTTGTTGGTGAATATGAACCGGAAGAATTCTTATTAAATCCTGGAAAACCAATCGCAGTTGGACCATATTCTGTGACAAGCTATGCAATGGAAGCAAAGAAAAATCAAGAAATCGCATTAGAAAATGCGAAAGATGTAGTCTTGAAGGTTGCAAAAGAATTTAAAAAGATTTCTGGAAGAAGCTATGGATTATTTGAAGAATACAAAACAAAAGATGCCGATTACATCATGTTATTGATCGGATCAGCTGCTGGAACAGCAAAACAGGCAGTGGATGACTTAAGAGCAAAAGGTAAAAAAGTCGGTGTTATCAAACTACGTCTGTTCCGTCCATTCCCAGCCGATGAATTAGCCACAGCTTTAAAAGGTGCCAAAGCGGTAGCAATCATGGACCGTACAGAAAGTTATAACGGAAACGGTGGACCTCTTGGAAGTGAAGTAACTGCCGGATTATTTAGAAATAAAGTGATGATCGATACCGTCAACTATATTTACGGACTTGCCGGAAGAGACTTTACCGTACAGGAAGTATATGATATCTTTACTGATCTTGAAGATCATATTGAAAATGGAACAAAACTTGAACAGTTTAAATACATCGGATTGCGTTAATAGGAGGAATACTGTGAGTAGTTATAATGTAAAAGAAATGATGAGTAAAAAAGAGCGTTTAGCTCCAGGACATCGTATGTGTGCCGGATGTGGTGCTACAATTGGAGTTCGTGCGGTACTTCGTGCTTTACATGAAGAAGATCATGCTGTGATCGCAAATGCGACAGGATGTCTTGAGGTATCTTCTTTCATGTATCCATATTCTGCATGGGAAGACAGCTATATCCACAATGCATTTGAAAATGCAGGAGCAACATTAAGTGGAGTTGAGACAGCATATAAAGCATTAAAAAAACGTGGAAAACTTCCAAAAGACGAAAACTTTAAATTCATCGCATTTGGTGGAGATGGTGGAACTTATGATATCGGATTCCAGTCTTTATCAGGAGCTATGGAACGTGGTCATGACATGGTTTATGTGTGTTACGATAACGGAGCTTATATGAATACAGGAATCCAGAGATCTTCTGCAACACCAATGTTTGCAGATACAACAACAACACCGACAGGAAAAGAATCTGTTGGTAAAATGCAGAACCGTAAAGACCTTGCAAGCATCATCGCAGATCATGATGTAGCATATGTAGGCCAGAGTACATTTACACTAAACTTTAATGATCTTCATAAAAAGGCTGAAAAAGCGATTTACACAGAAGGGGCAAGTTTCTTAAATATCATGACACCATGTCCAAGAGGATGGAGATACAATACAGAAGATATTATGGAAATCTGTCGTCTTGCAGTAGAAACATGCTACTGGCCAATGTTTGAAGTAGATCATGGAAAATGGAATTTAACTTACGAGCCAAAGAAAAAACTTCCTATTGAAGATTTCTTAAGAGCACAGGGAAGATTTAAACATTTATTTAAACCTGAAATGAACATTTAATTGAAGAATTCCAGAAAGAGGTTGACAGACGTTGGGAAAATCTGTTATATAAATGTGATAGATAAAATAATAAAGTAAGGAAGTTTTATGGAATGACATTATTGACATACCAAGTTTTCAAGACAATCGCAGATGTAGGGAGTTTCCATAAAGCAGCGGATATCTTAGGATTAACACCCTCTGCGATCAGTCATGCCATCTCATCGATGGAAAATGAATTAGGATTTTCAGTATTGACAAGAAGCAAAGCAGGAGTCAGTCTCACAAACTATGGAGAGCAGCTATTACCATATGTAAATGCTGTATTGAACTGTGATGAAAGCTTAAAGCAGGAAATTGCTGAATTAAATGGATTAAAACAAGGAAAAGTAAAGATTGGAGTATTCTCCAGTGTATGTACCAGCTGGCTACCAGAGATCTTACATTCTTTTAAGAAGAAGTATACAGAGATTGACATTGAAGTCTTTCAGGGAACTTACGATGATGTTGTATACTGGATCAAGAACGGAGTTGTAGATCTCGGATTTTTATCCGTATCCAGTGCAAAGGATATTCCGATTGAACCATTATATCGTGACGAATTACTCTGTGTTCTGCCGAGTGGTACAAAAGCAAATAAAAGTACAAATTATATTGATATTGAAGAAATGAAACATCATCAATTTGTAACACAACGAGACAGTACCGATGCAGATATCCAGAATTTCTTAAAAGAGAATTCGCTGCAAGTACAATCGAACTATCATGTAGTTGATGATTTATCAACGATCGCACTTGTTGAGAAAGGATTTGGAATCTGTCTGATGCCGAAACTTGTTATGACAGATATTCCATATAAAGTTGATAGTTATCCAACAAAACCACCTGCAAGCAGGATCATCGGACTTGCAGCTATGAATCCGAATTTTATGGCGCCTGCTGTTCGCACAATGTTTAATCATATTGTAGATAAATATCAAGAAAACGAGTTTAAAAAATAATTTCCTTGTGCTAAAATATACCTGTATGGATTTTATATTTTAGGAGGTAGCATATGCAAGTTAAAGGTGTAAGATTATATGCAAAAGACGATATCCGTCTGGAAGAATTTGAACTCCCAGAGATCAAGGACGATGAGATCCTTGTTAAGGTGATGAGTGATTCGATCTGTATGTCTACATGGAAAATGGTAAAACAAGGAGCAGATCATAAGCGAGTTCCTGCGGATGTTGCTGATCACCCGATCATCATTGGACACGAATTTGCCGGAGATATTGTGAAAGTCGGTAAAAAATGGCAGGATAAATTCAAACCAGGACAGAAGTTCGCACAGCAGCCAGCAATTATGGACAGGCTGAATCTGGGATACTCTTATACAGAGTGCGGTGGAGCAGCAACTTACTGTATTTTCCCAAATGATATTATCGAAGCTGGATGCCTTTGGACTCATGAAGGAGATTCTTACTTTGAATCTTCTGTTGCAGAACCAATGTGCTGTGTCATTTGTGGTTATAAAACAAACTATCACGTTAAAGACCGTTATGAACATGTAATGGGAACAAAAGCAGGTGGAAGTATCGCAATTCTTGGTGGATGCGGACCAATGGGACTTGGTGCTGTAAGCTACGCCCTTGCCATCGAGAATAAACCAGCCAAAGTGATCGTTACAGACATTGATGACGCCAAATTAGCAAGAGCGAATGAGGTGATCTCTGTAGAAGAAGCCAAGGAAAAGGTGTTGAATTAATTTATGTAAACACAGCAAAGATGGATGATCCAGTCGATGGATTAAAAGCACTATCTGTCGATGGAAAAGGATTTGATGATGTCTTTGTTTACGTACCAGCCAGACCAGTTGCAGAACTTGGAAACAAGATTTTAGGCTATGATGGATGTATGAACCTGTTTGCAGGACCAACAGACTCGAATTTTCAGCAGATGTGAATCTGTATGACTGTCATTACAATGCAACGAAGATTCTTGGAAGTACTGGTGGAAGTATCGATGACATGAAAGAAGCAATCGATCGTGCTGCAAGAAAAGAAATCAAACCAGCTGTTATGATCACTCATGTTGGAGGAATTGATTCTATCGTTGATACAACAATGAATCTTCCAAATATTCCAGGTGGAAAGAAATTATCATATCTTCATATCAATATGCCAATGACAGCAATTTCTGATCTTAGAAGTCTTGCAAAGATGATCCTTTTCAATGAACTTGCTGATATTTGCGACAGACATAATGGATTATGGAGCGCAGAAGCAGAAAAAGCCTTATTAACACATTACGGTGTAGAATAACGTAGTAGATTTAGAAGATTGATCATGTAATAAAAATTAAACATTCAAAAAGATGCCTCCCATAAAGTTTTTGTGGAAGGCATCTTTTTATACTTTACACTATGTAAGAAAATTCTATTTTTCTACATATTTTTCTTTAATTCAGCGATCTTATTTCCGTAAACATCGTTACGTTTCTGCTGAAGAATGATATTCTTGATCGTATCAGCAACATCTTCATATACAGAAGTTTCTGCGTCTTTTTTATCTTCAACTTTGATCAGATGATATCCAAACTGTGTCTTTACTGGACCTACAACGTGTCCAACTTCAGCAGCAAATGCAGCATCTTCAAATTCTTTCACCATCTGTCCTCGTCCAAATGCACCAAGGTCTCCACCTTTTCTTTGGATGGGCATGTTGAAAATTCCTTAGCCGCATCTTCAAATGTAGTTTCCTCACCGATGATCTTTTCTAAGATTTCCTGACATTTGTCTTCACCATCTACAAGAATATGCTTCGCATGAACTGTTTCTCCAGCCATAAACTGATTTTCATTCGCTTTATAATATTCTTTTGCTTCTTCTTCAGAAACAGTAATATCTTTCATAGCCTCTCCGAGAGCCATCTGTGCAAGAATCTCTCTCTTTGCATGAGCTAAATTGTCAGCGAAAGCTTCTGTTTCTTCTAATTTTAATTCTTCTCCTAATTTAGCGAAAAGATGAACAGTAATGATCTGTTCTAAACACTGGTTTCTAAAGTGTTCATTCCCTGCATATGCCTGTTGTTCTTTTGGTAATGCAGCAATCAGTGCATCTAAATCTTTCTGCGTGATTTCTTCTCCGGCAACAACAGCCAGGATGTTCTGGTTATCCATAGTAATTTCTCCTTTGATTGAAATGTGTTTGAAGATTTATTATATCACAAATCCTTTATATTTTGTAGATTTAGTTTGTGAAATACGATATAATAATGTGGATTTTAAAGCTACATTTCAGAACAAAGACATGGAGGTAAGATAAGATGTCTGTCATACAGATCACGGATCTAAACGATCCACAACTAGATATTTATGCAAGCTTGTCAGAAGGGCAGTTATTACATTATTATGAACCAGATCTTGGGATTTTTATTGCGGAAAGTCCAAAGGTTATACAGACAGCCTTTGAACAAGGATATGAACCGATTTCTTTTTTGGTTGAAGATCGTCATATTAAAACACAGGCAAAAGATATTATATTGCAATATCAGGATATTCCTGTCTATACAGCATCTTTTGATGTATTAAAACAACTAACTGGTTTTGGACTCACAAGAGGCATGTTGTGTGCCATGCGTCGAAAACCATTACCTGCGCTCGAAACGATCTGTGATCATGCAAAACGAATCGTTATTCTGGAAAATGTTATGAATCCAACCAACGTCGGAGCAATCTTTCGTTCTGCTGCGGCACTTAATATGGATGCCATACTGCTTAGTAAAGGCTGCAGCGATCCATTATACCGAAGATCTGTACGCGTTAGTATGGGAACTGTTTTTCAGATACCATGGACATTTCTTGGGGATGATACATGGCCAGCGGATGGAATGCATCGTTTAAAAGAACTTGGTTATAAAAATGTTGCGATGGCATTGACTGACCGATCTGTAAGTATTGATGATGAAGCTTTGATGTCAGAAGATAAACTTGCGATCATCCTTGGAACAGAAGGCGATGGTTTATGTCAGGAAACGATTGATGCATGTGACTATACAGTAAAGATTCCGATGGCACATGGAGTAGATTCATTAAATGTAGCTGCTGCGAGTGCTGTTGCATTCTGGCAGCTTGCGAAAAGGAAATAAAACGATGAATACAAATTTTGAACATTACCGGATTTTTTATTATGTAGCAAAATATGGGAATCTTACGAAAGCTGCTACAGTTTTACACACAAGCCAGCCATCCGTAACAAGAACGATCCATAATCTTGAAAAGAATTTAAACTGCAGATTATTTGAACGAAGCAAAGTTGGTATGAAGTTAACACCAGAAGGTGAAGTTTTTTATGAATACATCGCAGCCGGATGTGCTCAGTTTTTTAAAGCAGAGAGCAATTTAAGTGATATGCTAAGCCTTGAAAATGGAACAATCTATGTAAGTGCGACAGAAACCGCTCTGCATTGCTATTTATTTCAGGCAATGGAATCCTTTAATGAACAATATCCGAATGTGCATTTTAAGATTTTAAATAATAGTACAAGAAAATCCATCAATATCGTAAAAGAAGGCAATGTTGATTTTGCAGTTGTATCTGCACCATTTCAAATAGAAAAACCGTTACAGCAAAAAGTTTTAAGAAAATACCATGATATTTTAATTGGTGGGAAACGTTTTGAGGAATTAAAAGGTCAAAAAATTTCTATCAAGCAACTTGCCCAATATCCTTGGATCAGTCTGACCCCAGAAGCTATCACAAGAAAGTTTTTAAATCAGTATTTTGAAAAGAATGGATTAAAATTTGAGGCAGATATGGAACTTGCAACTACAGATATGATCCTTCCAGCTGTAAGACATAATCTTGGAATTGGTTTTATCCACCAGAATTTGCTAAAGATGATCTGGAATCTGGAGAAGTCTTTGAGATTGAGGTAAAAGAAACGTTTCCTCAGCGTAATATCATCTTGATCTATGATACAGAATATCCACAAAGTATCGCAGCTAAGGCATTCTTAAGATTCTTAAATTAGGGGATTCCATCGGAAATTCCTATGATATTAAAAAATCTCCAAAGAACAGCACCCGTTGCTTATCTCTGGAGATTTCTCAGAACAATATATAAAAAGTGTAAACTAGTTACCTAACTTAATATGTTTTTATCTTATCATGAATAAAAACAAGTGTAAAATACATTTTTTACATCATATCCATATCAAAATGATATGGATAAAATTCTGAAGATTTTCTTAGGAAATGAAAAAAACAAAGATTAACGGTTTGATATCAAAAGAATATGTGGTAAAATACGGACAGGAAAATAAGGAGGGAACTTTAGAATGTTTACAAAAATTTACAGTCATAATCAGTTTTTTTTTTTTATTGCAATTGGCGTTGGTGGTATGCTTGGGTATTATGATGCGCGACTGGAAGCCGCAGTGACGCCCAAAAAACAATCTATGGATAAAGTGAAGATTAAGAATGAGGAAGATCTGACCTTCGATAAAGATGTCGTCAATATTTTATTAGTTGGTTCTGATAATGGGGCTCAGGGCTCCGAAAAGGTGATCATGGTCGATCTGACAGTATGATGGTTGCAACGATCAACTTTAAAACAAAAGAATTGAAATTAACTTCTTTTTAAGAGATATGTATGTAGAAATACAAGGTCATGGACGTAATAAACTAAATGCCGCTTATGCATTTGGCGGGGAAGCACTTTTATATCAGACACTGGCTCAAAATTTTAATATTAAGATCGACAAATTCTGTGTTGTAGATCTTGCCGCATTTGAAAAGGTAATTAACAGGATCGGCGGAATTGAAATGACTCTTGAACAAAGAGAAGCAGAATACTTAAATACAACAAATTATATTTCAAAGAAAAAATATCGAAATGTAAAAGTCGGTAAACAGACTTTAAATGGTAATCAGGCATTAGGGTATGCAAGAGTTCGTCATGTGTTCTCTAAAAAGTATGGTGTTGAAGAGTTTGGACGAACAGGAAGACAGCGTGCTGTTATGCAGGCAACTTTCCAGAAGATGTTACAGCAAAATCCTTTAGATCTTGTGGATATTGCGATTGATGCACTTGGTGATGTATCTACGGATATGGACGCAACTTATATTAAAAACTGATCCTATCTGTTGCAAAAATGGGCAACAGAGATTGATCAGCTTCGTGTACCGATCGAGAATACATACAAAACAGCTGTTGCTGGAAGCTATCCTCCATGTGGATATGTTTTCTTTGTAAATTTCAAAGCAAATCAGGAAGCATTAAAGTACTTTATGTTTAACAAAGGAAAACGTCAGGATTTTGCTAAGAATTATGGAGGTGCAGATGCTGCTGAGACATGTGGTTATCCTTCCAAATACGACTATAACCGTTCAAAAGGTGATTCTGGGAACATATTTAACAGTTCTAACACTACAGAAGGAGTAGTGCCTTGAGAAATATTATCAATAAGGCACTGCGAAGGGCGGATATAATGGACAAAGTTGAGAGCATATAAGTCATATATCTTAGTATACGAGAAATAAATACATATTTATATCAACAGGAGTTTTAACATCAGTAGTAAACAGGATTTTTGCAGCAATTAATAAAAGCATTATCAAGTAAGGATGCAAAGAAATTTTACACAAATTGTACAGCAGCTGTTCTTCGTGCAAAAGAATGTGTAATGGATACAGAACTGTACAGGAGAATGCTGAAGATATCTATGCCAGCAGATCAATGAAGAAAGAGCAGCAGAAGCAGAGTGGGAAGCTTGAAGATGAGCAAAAATTTCCGAAGATACTAAAGAAGTTTTACATGGCAGATAAGCATCAAAATGGGATTTACGAATGAATTCGAAGAATTCATTCGGAACCGGAAATTTTCGCAGCATCTGAACCAAAATTTGATCTTCAATGACATCAACGATGACCGTGATCTGTGATACCGCAGTGAAATTCTTACTGCTTTAAAGGAATTTTATCATGGAATCATCACAGTCCCTGATAATTTTCAAGAAAGTCAGAGCAGACAATTAAACCAGACATATCAGGAGAAACTTATAAGTAAAGTCTTATTCCATTATGGAAACAAATTATTATTTCCATATCCATTAAGAGCAGGGATCACAGTGATCAAATCTTTGAAATATATATATGAAGGAATTCATACACTTGCTCAGGGTAAGATTGAAGTTCCAGTACTTGATGGTACGGCAATCGGAGTATCGATCATTCGAAGAGATATCAATACCGCATCCTCTATCATGTTTTTACTCGGAATCGGAGAAATTCTCGAAGAATGGACACATAAGAAATCCGTCGATGATCTTGCAAAAAGCATGTCCTTGAATATTGATAAGGTATGGAAAGTCGAAGAAGATCATGAGATTTTAGTTCCATCCAACGAAATTGATGCTAACGATATCGTTCACATACAGATGGGAAATATGATCCCATTTGATGGAGTTGTTGTTGATGGTGAAGCAATGGTCAATCAGGCATCATTAACTGGAGAATCAACACCTGTTCGCAAGATTCCTGACGGATACGTATATGCAGGAACTGTCGTTGAAGAGGGTGACTTAAAAGTTTGCGTAAAAGAAGTAAATGGATCAAGCAAATTTGATAAGATTGTTACGATGATCGAAGAATCTGAAAAATTAAAATCTTCTTTAGAAAGTAAAGCAGAACATCTTGCAGATCGTCTAGTTCCTTATACATTGGCTGGAACTGCTCTCACATATTTGTTTACAAGAAATGTAACAAAAGCTTTATCTGTACTGATGGTTGATTTCTCATGTGCATTAAAACTTGCAATGCCAATCTCTGTTTTATCTGCGATCAAGGAAGCAAATGACCATCAGATCGTTGTCAAAGGTGGTAAATACTTAGAAGCAATGGCAGAAGCCGAAACGATCGTCTTTGATAAAACAGGAACTTTAACAAAAGCGGAACCTACTGTTCTTGATATTGTTTCATTTAACGGAATGAAATGCAAGGAATTATTAAGAATTGCCGCATGTTTAGAGGAACATTTCCCTCATTCTATGGCAAAAGCTGTAGTTCAGGCAGCTGTTGACAGAAATCTTGTACATGAAGAATTACATTCTGAGGTTGAGTATATCGTGGCTCATGGAATTTCTTCCATGATCGAGAATAAAAAAGTTGTCATTGGAAGTTATCATTTTGTATTCGAAGATGAGCAGTGTACAATTCCTGAAGGCAAAGAAGAGTTATTTGAGAAACTGCCTGAAGAATGTTCGCATTTATATATGGCGATCGAAGGAAAACTTGCAGGTGTGATCTGTATTGAAGACCCATTACGTGAAGAAGCCAAAGATGTGATCAAAGCATTAAAAGCTGCTGGAATCAAGAAAGTCGTTATGATGACTGGAGACAGTGATCGTACTGCAAAGGTTATTGCAGCCAAAGTTGGTGTGGATGAATATCATGCTGAGGTACTTCCAGAGGATAAAGCTGCTTTCGTTGAGAAAGAAAAGCCGAAGGAAGAAAAGTTATTATGATCGGAGATGGAATCAATGATTCTCCAGCATTATCTGCATCTAATGTTGGAATCGCGATCAGTGATGGAGCTCAGATTGCAAGAGAAATCGCAGATGTAACGATTGAAGGAGACCATTTACATGGTCTGGTAACTCTCAAACATATCAGTAACCACTTAATGCGCCGAATTCATAATAATTACCGCTTTATTGTTGGATTTAACGCAGGGCTTATTGGGGCCGGTGTGTTAGGCTTTATCCAGCCAACAACATCTGCCGTATTACATAATACTTCAACCCTTTGTATAGGGCTTAGAAGCATGAAAAATCTGGTGTCTGAGGAAGAATTACAGTAAAAATCAAGAAGGTTAGTCGTGAAATTTGACTAGCCTTCTTTTTGGGTTGTGACATTAAATTTTTGCTTTTCGGGATTCCGTGACATTAATTTGACATTAAAATTTGAAATTTTTCGGATCTAATTGATCAGCAACATCCTTTTGGCTGTTACCATACATATGTGAATAAGTGTCAAGAGTAGTAGAAATATTTTCATGTCCGAGTCGGTAAGATAGTGTTGCGATATCTACCTTCATATGGATCAACATTGATGCATGGGAATGTCGGAGATCATGGACTTTGATCTGTCTGATTTCTGGGTGCTTTTTGTACATTGAAAGCATTGCATCATTTAAATATGTTGAATTAACTGGAAAGATTCTATCTGTTGATTTCATTCCAGAACTCTTTTGATATAAGCCATGAAATCAAAATATAAAAAGTCCGGAATCGAGATATCTCTGACCGCTTTCTTTGTCTTAGGTGTAGTGATCATCTTTTATTACCGACGGTTGAATATGTTTTTGTAATGCTAATCATATAGCAGGTATTTTGTTGATCATAGTATAGATCCTCTTGAGTCAATGCCATAAGCTCGCCTTTTCTCATTCCGGTATAAAATAATGTTTCGAACATTATTTTTTGACGAGGATTTGACAATAAATTATAAAATTCATTAAATTCCTGTTCTGTCCAGATCTGAAATTTTTGTTGCCTTTATCTTTTAATTGATCGAGATTCCTGCAAGGATTTTCTTTTAGTCCGCAATGGCGCACAGCATATTCAAATATCGAAGATAACTGACTAGTCAATGTCTTTATATATGACCTCTTATAATTGCTTAAAATGAGGTTATTTTGCCATTTGGTAATATGTGCGCTTGTTATTTCAACAATCTTTAAATTCTCAAAAAATGGTAGATAATGTTTGTCTATATGTCCTCTTAAATTATACAATGTAGACTCTTTCTGACGATGCTTGGCATAATTATAATATTTATCAGCTAATGCTTTGAAAGTAACGTCTGGAGAAGTACTGAAGTGTTCCAGAAACATTCTTTCAAATTCCTGGGCTTCTCGCTTCTTTAGAAAGCCCCGTTTACGTTTTTGCTTTCGATTGCCTTTCCAATCGGTGTAATAAAATTGACAGTACCAGGTATTGCGTTTTGTGTCTTTGTATACAGACATAATATCACTCCTTAAAAATTTGTATTTTTAGGAGCTAAATTTTGTGATTAGAGTATATAAAATTAAAACAGATGAATAATATTATCTGGTATGCTTGAAGGAGTAAGTCGTCCTTTTTCCAAAAACGAATATTCCTCAATTTCAGATGCCTCACATCCTATTTCCTCAACAACATCTGTTTCGGTTACAATATGGTTATCAAGAATCAAATCAAAAGCCTGTTTGTGAGCAAAGGGGTGTTCTAGTGGGATTATATTATCCAAAGGTTCTGATTTCCAATAATGATTATATGACATCTGATCTTTTAAATATTTTATTTGATTTTCAGTTAATAAATCTAAGTCTTGACATCTATATATCATGGATCCAATAGATGCTTTCCATTTTTTCTTTAGATTGATAAAATGATCAATAGAAGTAGAATAGATGTCATTAGAAAAAGTAGTAGCTGGTAATAACAAGGCGGCAGCAAATAAATCAGCTTCTTTCTCTATTTTGTCAAATATAACTTTCGTTTGAATTTCTTCTTCGTTAATATAGTTAGCATGTAATAATAAATGTCCTAGTTCATGCGCTAACGTAAAGCGTAGCCTAACATCACTGTATTTTTCAGAACTAAGAAATATATATGGAATTGCATCTTTCCATACAGAAAAGGCATCAATTTTTTTATTATTTAAATTCATAACAGAAATCATAATACCATTTTTCTGAAAAACATTGGTAAGGTTAACAATTGGGGCATTACCTAATCCCCAATTGTTTCGTACAGCTATTGCAAATTCCTCAATTTGTTGAATATTTAATTGTTCATAAGTAAAATGATAATCTATAGTAGGAAGATTAACTTTAGGAAAGCTGACAAATTGTCTCAGATATTTGTCAATTTCCTGAAATATAGCTATCTTTTCCTTTGCAGCTTCTTTTGATTTTTTTGTAGTTGAACGCCTACTCCGAAAGAATACAGTACTTGGAGAAGCAGCATCAGATGGAAGCGGCTTGCGGAAAAAGGATATCTCATATCGGAGAACAGAAGCAATTCTACTTAATACAGCTTCTGTGGGTGTGTATGTTCCTATTTCGTATTTAGATATCGCCTGTCTTGAAACACCAACAAGATTACCAAGATCGGCCATAGAGTATCCTCTGGATACTCTGGCTTGCTTGATTCTTGATGGTATAATATCATGTTGTATCATTTTTATTCTACCTTCTTTATAATATTTTCATATTCTGTTAATAGCTTGATTCCAATATTCTCTGAAACTGTATCCGGAACAACATCAAGATGCATAGGAGCTTCTAATGGAACCGTATGTAGTATGCTTTTATACTTCTCATCTGGAACAATTAAAGCAATATGAGTACAGTCCATGGATCGATAGTTGTAACCATAGATAATGTTACTATAATATGGTTGATCAGAAATCTCCTCATTATCGAAATTAAAGAAGTATTGGCCATCTCCATAATGATTACCTTTTGCTAATTTCATCTTATAATTAGCTTTGTTTGGCAGTTCGTGTATACTATTTGTTTTACCTGTAGAAGATACGAAGTGGGGAGTAGTAATCAATACTATTGATTGACCAAAACCATTTGTAGATAATTTCTCTGCTTTAAAAACAGCTTCTGGGGTATAAGCCGCATCAAACAAAGATGTATTTACGCTATGCGATAATAATCTCGTTAATGTACATTTATCGGCATTTTCAAGGAATTTCTTGTTACCTTGAAGGAATTTATTAAATGCCATAATGCCATAATCAACGTTTTGATAAATACTATTCTTGATTTCTGACGTATAATCTTCATTAAAAGCTTCTCTCATTGTATGATTCAAAAAAATCACTCCTTTACAAAAAATCAGTCAATAATAAGTAACATGCGGAGCAAAAATAGAAAGTTATTCTTGTTATTTATGATTATATGTCAAGTTGTGTGAAAAATCAAGATATTTTTAACAAGAAAAAATAAGAGCTTTTGCATAGTAACGAAAACTCTTATTTTTATCTAATCATCATCATCTTTATTTTGTTGTTTACTTATTTTACTCTTAGCCCATTCGTGCCAACATAAATAAAGCAAACAAAGTGTAAAAGCAATAAGAAGAGGTATTATACATTGTAAAAAACTAACAGATTCAGAAGGATAATTAATATCCTTTTTTAAGACCCATGTTTTAAACATATTAGTACCAGCATTTATAATAATTGCCATGGTATTTCCTATACATGCACAGAATGTAAAAAAAGCAATAATAAGAACACCAGCTAAATTTGTTCTCCGTGAGGAGTTGTTTTTCTAATTCTAGCAATTTAAAAATTTTAAAAAACCAACGTTCTTTATCTTTTGGCTTTTTATCTTTCATTTAAAAACTCCTTCCAATCCTTAAGCGAAACAAGTGCTGTGAAAAACAGAGTAAGTCCAATTAATAATGCACAAAATAAAGTGTAAAATCTAAAAATATATATCCCTTTTATAAACTGTAACAATATAAGTAATAAACTACAAGAAATCAGACTTCCAGTAACTATCAAATAAGTTATCGTATGTATAGGTAAGCTTTTACTAAGTCGAGTTCTTAACATAGTATTCTCCTTCCTTAAATCATAGATATGCTGTTGGACTGTAACGTCTAAAGTATTTAATGAAATTTTTAGTTTTGAGGTATCATCAATCATTGTAGTATATTTTACCATATCTGACTTCATAGGTATATTGTTTATAATTGGAAATTCAATGTTTTTGTAAGCCTGACATTCGATTGAATGACTTAATTGTTGTTCTATTGGAACAGAAACTGCATTACCACTAACAGAAATCATAGAAAATGTAACAAATGTCGCTAATGTTTTTACTACGTTTCCTGATGGCTTATTTTCACCAGTATCTGTGAAAGTTGAATTTTTATTATTACAATATCCTCTTCGTTAGTCTTGTTTTTTTCTTGCAACGTAGATTTCATAATTTCCTAAATTTTCTCCATCAATTATAATATTGGTATAATACATTCCTTCTTGTTCTAGTTTTGTATTTCTAAAATCCATACTTAACATAAATCCTTGAGCTCCGATAGGAAGACCATTAACTTTATCATCTTTTGGCATATTAAAATCGTTGCTTTCAATTAATGGCTTATTGTTTGGATCATTAAATGTAATGGTAATAGTGTGATCTTTAGACATATCCAATCCAGTAACTCCAAGTATAAAAGAAAAGGAAAAAGTAGTAGGTATAAAATCTGCCTTGATCATTGGTAAAATACCATCCGCAGTTATATGCGTTTCCGTAGGTGTGGTATTGTTTACAGAATTTAAACAATATAAAAATGTAGTTACTTTCATAATAAGTTCTCCTTTGCAATTTGCGTTTCCATTTTTATTTATATAATATAATTTATTCCATAGCCTCAAAGAAGAGAAGTTCTAGAATTAAAATTATTTATGATTAATAATGTAAATATGCTTATTAATTGTCCTTTTATAGATTTGTAAAATATTTAAGTATATCTCTTCAAATTTATTAATCCACTGTCCATTATCAAAATTATTATTAACAATATCTTCAATCAAACATCCAAAAGTTTCTTTATCACATAAAATGAATTCAAAATAGTGATCAAAAACTTCATATGCTGCATCAAGTACATTTTGTGAATAAAATTCGCTTAATTCATAAATTTTCATTACCAAATATGAAAGATAAGGTTTTATAAATCCTTTTTTGCAATCATATCTAGAATATACTCCTTCTTTGTATAATAATAAATTTTGATAATTAGCAGATATAATTTGAAGATATAAAGCTTTTAAATAATATATAAGAGTTTCTTCCGAGTTGCTTATCTCTGATGATATATCTCCCATATTTTGATAGGCAAAAGCTAAAGATCCATAATTATTATTTTTCCAATTTTCGAATTCTTGATCTTTTAATATAGATTGAATCACAAAATAAAAATTGTTTGTTCCTGGAAGGAATTTTTTGGCAGATATATAATCTTCAAATTCGATATGCAATTTATTTCTATGCTTAAATAAGAGAATATAGTCAGCATGTTTTTTAACAAATTTTTTACCTTTATCAGATAATGAATAAAATTCTGTGCCATCACTCTGCAATACAAGCATAAGATGGTCAGAAGAAGTTGAATTAAGAATTCTATTTATCAATTCTGATTTTTTACCTGTTATTGTAGTATTCAAGTTTTAAGAACTATTTTTAAATCCGAAATTCTCATAGACTCGAGTATGTCCGATATCTCAGATGGACTATAATATCCTTCTCTAATAAGTTTTTTGTGAAATGATGATGGACTTTTGATACCAAAATCATAATAAAAATATCGTGGATATTCAGTATCTCTCATGATATGAACACCTGTACTGTATCTGTTCAGGAATACAGCTTTATGAAAATTCTTTCTCTCTATGGCAATTTTTCTTTCATTATCATCGATATGTTCCAGATTATTAGATTTACTATCATCAGAAGAAGTTGATGTCCGCAGAGAATCGATGGTATTGTTTTTTGACTTATTTTTCTGAACAAATCTAAGAAGCTCACTGTTCACTTTGCTCCTCTCGTAATTTTAGAGAAATTCTGTATTGATCAGCATCTGGAACCTCAACAAATTCAACTGTTTTATCAAAATTATTTTTGACGACTTCTTTGATTTCATCTAAAGAAACTTTAAAGAATTCCCTTCTTTGATTTACAAGATTCAATTTTCGGTCTTCAAAAGCTCTATGTAATTTTGCTTCCAGTGCTGGAGCATCTTCTGAAAATATCATAGCATGTACATCAAATTTAAAAGGAACAGAAGCATCACCAAGTTCATCAACTCGTTCTTGAGGATTTAACCTTCGTGTCATTCCGATTTTGTATATTCCTTCACCAAATGATCCAATATTAGAAATTATATAAACATATCCAGTCTTTTGGTTGGCTTCTCTGTAATCAATATCTTTGATTTTAGTATCAATATCGGATAGGATTGTATAATTTCTTCCTTCTTTTATTCAGCTCTTCGATATTCTCATCAGAAGAAGAGGATATTTGCTTGTTAATATTAGAAAGAGCCTGTTCATAATGCTTACGTTCTTTATCAATATTTTGCGTTGTTCCTTAAGTTCTTTTGTAATCGGGCTTCTTCACGCTGCTGAGCTCTTAATTCAGCTTTTCTTCTTTCTCACGTTGCTTTTGAATCTGATATTCCAATGCCAATTGAAGCTCTTGAATCTTTAGATCATAGTAATTAGAAGTTATAGAAATAGACATTGTTATTCCTAATTTTGCAATAGCGTTAAAACTTCGTTCCATCTTTTAACAGATGTGTCATAATTATTGTATTTTACCTTATTAATAATTTCATCACATTCACTATTAAATGCACGAAGCAGTAGTTTTGCATGTCTTTTATCATTTTACGACCCTGTGCAGCACTACCATTTACTTGCCAGTCTATACTACCAGATACAGCAGAACCATCTTTGATCATAGCTTTTTGTTTGTTACGGATGTTTGTAAGTTCAGCTTTATAAGCATCTGCATTAATAAAAGAGTATCGTGGCTCATATAGTCCAAAATCTTGAACTAAGATCTCGTCAGAAAATGTAATGATATCCTTTTTTAAATCTTTTATATTTGAATTCAACTCATTGATTTCATCATTGTAAGCAAGAATAAGAGACTTTTGTTTAGATATTTCATCCATATATTTATCGTATTGTTCTTTTAAAAGCTGTTCTTGTGTTATTTTTGATGTGCAAATTCAACTTGGGATTCAGCAATCTGTTTTTAATGATTCCAAATCTTTCATTTCTGGTGTTAGAAATGATTCTAATTTTGATTTTTCGTTTTCAAGATCCGCAATTTTTGCTTCCATTTCAGAATTGACAGTCTCTAATTCTTGAATTTTATCATTTAGTTCGTTATTTCCAAACAGTGAATTTAATAAACCCATTATATCCCCTTGTGCTTTATATTAATGTTTTTCTTTTTATGTATACTGCTTAGGTACCACTCTAAGCTAATGATTTTCCCGGCATTTCTCCGGATTCTTTATTAAGTGCTTTTACATAGCCTTTGATCTCAGCTTTGTATTCTCGTTGTACATCTTCTGGTAGTTGATGTATCAGATCTAACCATTCTTGATCAGAAGCAGAAGTAGTTACGTTTGATGATTCTATTTCTGATCCAGTTAAAAGATAGTTCAGCGAAACGTTAAGATATTCGCAAATGGGTATCAAATAACTTGATGGTATTTCGCGATCTTTTAATAACCAATTACTGAGTGTACTTGGTTGTTTTCCAATATAATTAGCTAAATCTTTTTGAGAAAAAGCCGAATTGGAAGAAAGCAAATTAGTTATTCGTTCATTTATTTCTTTCAAATAACCATCTCCTGTTTTTAAATTTTGTTTTCCTAAAAGTATATAATCTGTTGTTACATGAAAATAATTAGCAATTTTTATAATCGAATCAGTTGATGGATTTTGCTTTCCGCGTTTCCATTGAGAGATAACACCATTGGTTAGCGGAATCTCCTTTGTTAAAGTGGCAGCAGTTACATTATTTTGTTCCATCAAATTTAGAATTCTGTCTATTGGTGTCAATTGACCCACCTCAATTTTATAAAAAGTTTGGATATTGCATTCTAAGCCAATGATTTTTTTGATATTTTTTTATTAACGGCTTTAACATATCCTCTGATTTCTGCTTTATATTCCTGTTGTACATCTTTTGGTAATTGGTGCAACAACTCCAACACTTCTTGATCACTAGGAGAAATGAAGTTATTATTTTTATTAGAGTCTTCTCCTGTAAGCAAATAATACGGTGAAACATCCAAAAATTCGCATATTGGAATTATATATTTGGAAGGTGGATCTGTGTTTCTAGATTGCCAGTTAGCCATTGTGCTATTATTTATCCCCAAATATTTGCATAAATCTGATTTTTTAAGTTCTTTCTCTTTAATAGTGTGACAATTCTTTGAATAACCAATTTAATTACCTTTCACTCTTATTTTCTTTTCTCTTATGTACATTGCTTAGGTACCACTCTAAGCTAATGATTTTCCCGGCATTTCTCCGGATTCTTTATTAAGTGCCTTTATATAGCCTTTGATCTCGGCTTTGTATTCTCGTTGTACATCTTCCGGTAATTGATGTATCAGATCTAACCATTCTTGGTCAGAAGTAGAAGAAGTAATATTTGATGTTTCATTCTTATTATCTTCTCCTGTGAGTAAGTATTCCATAGAACAATTCAATAAATCGGCTACAGCCTTAAGATTAATGGCAGATGGTGTGCGAGTGTCCCATCTACGAATTACACCATTTCCTAAGCCAATAGAGCGCTCTATACTAGCAAAAGAATAGCCTAATGGTGTTGCTTTTTCTTTTATTCGTTCAGTTAACAATAGAAATCACCTCTAATTAGCCGAAAACTATTGACATATAGGTTTTGGCTAGTATTATATAAATATAAGTTACAAATGTGAAATAAAAATGAAAAAGGAGGTGTTGAAATGATCCGATTTTTCAAGTATTACTACACTATATGATCAAGAGCTTACAGTTTATTTGGTTTTATGCAGGAATAGCGATAATTATCTGCCTAATACCAATTTTATTCATCCTTGATCTTATAGATAGAAGACTTGATAAGTTGTTACTCAAACATCCAAAATTTCCATTATTTATTTCGATATTATCATTGATCGCTGCCTTTTACATTAATGGCAGATGTTCAAATAATGATAATTGATTAATCTACATTTTATCATTTTATTTTACATTTGTAAATTAAAAACATAAACAGAAAGGAGGCTTATTGAATGGGAAAAGTATTACCACCTTGGTGCAAAAGAGCAAGAAAAGCTCTCATCGATAAAGACATGAATTTTGGAGACTTAGCAACAACAACAGGATACACAAGAGAATATGTATCAGCGCTGCTCAATGGCAGACAATACGGAGAAGAAGCTGTAAGCAAGATCAGCGGTATTCTGGGTATTAAACCACCAAAGAACAGCATGTACTTATAATCACAAAATTTAACTCTGATTTAATTGTAAATATTGTTGGAATATTGCGACATAGGATCAGAGGGCAAGATTTATGAAAAAACATAGTAGCTAAATATAAGATTTTAATACACAGACGACTTAAACACACTGGCCACTTGAATATGTTGGTATGATCCCTATAAATGCACAACATCACAACTGCTAAAAACATAGAAAGTTCTTCTTGATAAAAAATATTGATTTGTTAATTGTTGAAAATTGAATATTAAAAATAACATTGGCCAGTGTATTTAAGTCGTCTGGTAAAAAAGGTAAGGTACAGCAGATGAAAAAGATGCAAAAGAAGAAAGCGTTTGGTATGTAGCAAGAATTAAGGCGGCAAAAGAAAACAGAAACCTAAGATCCAGAGAAAGTGCTTCTGAAATCCTGATGATGCATCCGTCGACACTAGCTGATTATGAATTAGGAGTTACAAAGAGAATTCCTCCAGAGAGTGTTGAATTAATGTCAACGGCTTATCATGCTCCGGAGCTTCGGAATTATTATTGCAAACATATCTGTCCTTTAGGAGCAGATATTCCTGAAATTAATGATATCGAAGATTTGGACAGGCTCACAATAAAAGCAGTTGCAATCTTTCGAAATCTTGGAAATGTTCAGGACCAGCTGATTACTATTACAGAAGATGGCGTGATCAGTGAAGACGAAAGGCCGCGGATGCAGTTTATCATTGATACATTAGACAAAGTATCATCAGTAGCACAAAGTTTAAAATGCTGGGCAGAGAGAAACATAGGAGGAACAAATTATGCAAGAACAAATGGTTACAGAGATCGAAATGTATGATTGCCAGGATGTTATGAAGATGCTTGGATGTAAACAGACAACCGCATATCGGGTAATCAAACAACTTCGCAAAGAGCTAGAAGACAATGGATATATGTCACCGATTGCAGGAAAAATCCAGAAAAGCTATTTTGATAAACGCTTTGGATTTTAAGAAAGGAGTATAAAGATGCATACAGAAACAAAAGCCATGATCTGCACGGCAGCAGTGCTGATCGCAATTGGAATCTTTAAAGAATTAGCTGCGGTATGTTTGATCACAGCAGTAGTATTTGAGGAAGGAGTGAAGAAATTTGATAGATAAGAAAGAAAAAAGTGCCCACGGAGCGGCAACTCCATTAGGCACATTGCTAAACAAGCAAGAACAGTATAACACAGATCAGAAGAAAAGTGAAATCAGAAAAACAGCAATTGAGATCTTTGATCTATCTTTGCGACTGCAAGAAATGACAGATGGAACTATAGACTGGATAGATTGGCGAGAGCCAGGTGTTCCGTGTGTATACGTTGAATATCACGGAGCCACCGCAGTGCTAAGCGTTAAGATCTGGGAAAATGGCTTTAGTGCAGAACAGCGACCAGATTACAGTACAATGCTGTTTCTCGACAATCCGAACTGTATAATCGAAGCAGGGTATCTGAAAGAAAAATTGATGGGATTATTAGAAGAAAGAAGAGGAAGCGACAATGGGAAAGATGATTCTGATCACAACTGATAATGAGGTAAAAGAGCTGGAATATCCAGATGGGGGACTTAAATCATGGAAAAAGTTGAGAGAACACATCGGGAATGGATGTGAGCTAATTGAACATGTACAGCCCAAGAGATTATATACAGAGATCGGTGCAGGAATTGAGATTAAAAATGTACCAGGATCAAAAGTAAGCATGTTGGTTGATGAAGAATTTTATTTTCACTGTGACAAAACCAAATTAAATAAGATAGCTTCATGGCTGTATGAGACAGATCGCCATGGATACCCGATTCTTGGAAATGTTTTGATCATTGGAGAGAAGTATGGAAATGCAGGAATTGAGTTTTGTGAAATGTCAGAAGAACAGTTTGATCTTGTCTTTCCTAAATTAAAAGAATTGGGAAAGAGGTTTAAAGATGCAGGAGATTGAGATTAGCAAAGGAATCAAACGGATCCAGTTCGATTCCTTTGATTCCTGGTTAAATGCAAGGCATGGGATTGGTGGATCTGATGCATCTGCAGTGTTAGGTATTAGCCCTTATAAAACTAACGTTGATCTATACTTAGAAAAAATAGGACAGAGAGTACCTGCAGATATCTCCGGAGAAGATTATGTAAGGTATGGACATGATGCGGAGCCGTTGCTTAGATCGCTGTTCGCACTTGACCATCCAGAGTACAAGGTCGAGTACTTCGGAGACAACATGATCCAGAATGAAAAGTCTCCATGGGCACATGCATCTTTGGATGGAGAACTAACCGATCAGGATGGTCGCAAAGGAATCTTAGAAATCAAGACAACTAATATCCTGCAAAGTATGCAGCGTGAAAAATGGAGAGATCAGATTCCGGACAACTATTACATACAGGTGTTGCATTATCTGTTAGTTACTGAATATGAGTTTGTTGAACTGAGAGCACAACTTAAATCAGTATGGCAGGGTCAGATCAGATTGGAGACAAAAGATTACCATATCGAGCGATCAGACGTAGAAGAAGATATTGAGATATTAAAACAAGCGGAAGAAGAGTTCTGGCAGAATGTCGTAAAAAGGCAGCAGCCACATTTAATCCTTCCGGAAATATAAAAAGGAGAAATGTATGGAACTTAAGATATACAATCCACAGGAAGATGGATTTCTGAAAGAGATTGACTGGAACTATGAAGAGTTAAAAACAGAGATCCAGGGAAAAGTAAATGATTACATGAATCTGGTTTATACAGCAGATCAAGTAAAAGATGCAAAAAAAGATCGTGCAAATCTTAATAAATTTGTGGAAGCTTTAGAGAGCAAACGAAAAGAAATTAAAAAACAGATTACAGAACCATATTCAGCATTTGAGAAACAAGAGAAAGAACTGATTGGTATTGTTAATAAAGCAATTACGAATATTGATACGCAGATCAAAGGATACGAAGAAGCAACAAGACAGGAAAAACTTGAAAAGGTCAAAGAAATCTATGCAAAAACAATCGGCGGACTCGCTGACGTAGTAACGTTTGACAAGATTTTTAAAGATTCCTGCTAAACGTGTCAACATCATTTAAATCAATCACAAATGAAATTACTGAGATTCGAGACAAGGTTGATAATGACCTGGTAGTGATCAACGCGGATACAAGTCCTTATGCATATGAAATGAAAGAGGAATATTTGAAGAACTTTGATCTTACAGAAGCAGTTAATAAAAAGCAACAGCTAGAGGAAACAGAAAAAAGAAGGCTTTATTCGAAGAGCAGCAGAAACAGAAAAAGATAAAGATCAGAAAGCAATGAGAGAAGAAATCAAAAGATTGTATCTGCAGGTAATGAAAAAAAAGAGTCAATCAAAGAAAGAACACGTGCAATTACATTTCGATGTGTTGTGAAAGAACATAATTTTAAAGAAGTTAATGCAAGACTAAATTTGGTTACAAAAGTATGCGAGAAATTTGAAATTTTGGAACAGGAGGAGTTATAAGATGGCAGTTGGAAACAGTTTAGCAAACAGAACAAAAACACAGCCCCCAAAAACAGGAATCACAACATTCCTTAATAGTATGGCTGTAATATCTAACATTGATCAGGCGTTGGGAAAGGACAATAGACAGCGTTTTATCACAGGAGTGATTTCAGCAGTAAACAACAATGAATCACTGAAAGAATGTACAAATCAATCTATTCTTTCAGGAGCTTTGCTAGGGGAATCATTAAAATTATCACCTTCTCCACAATTAGGGCATTACTATCTTGTACCTTTTAATGATAAGAAGTATGGAAAAATTGCTCAATTTCAGTTGGGATACAAAGGATATATTCAGCTTGCGATCAGATCAGGGCAGTATAGAAAGCTAAATGTACTGGCAATAAAGGAAGGTGAACTTGAATATTTTGATCCCCTTAATGAAGAAATCAAAATTAATTTGATGGTTGACAAATGGGATGAACGAGAAGAAGCACCAACAATGGGATATTATGCAAGCTTTGAATTGACTAATGGATTCAGAAAAGCAATTTATTGGTCAAAGAGACAGATGATGGCACATGCGGATAAATATTCAGCAGCATTTTCAAAAGAAGCAACACAGATCAATACAAAGTACGGAGCAAAAGAAAAAGTCTCTTTTGAAGATTATGAAGCCGGAAATTATGATCAAAAAGATTCATGGATGTATTCTTCCCATTGGTACAAGGATTTTGATCAAATGGCGTATAAAACGATGTTACGTCAGTTGATTAGTAAATGGGGCATCATGTCTATCGATCTGCAAAATGCTATGGAATCCGATATGGCAATGATAAATGAAGATGGTACAAAAGAATGTGTAGATGCTGTTACAGATGAGAATATTGTATCTGAACAGGATTTAAAAGAAAGTAATGATGACGATAATAAAGAAAATATATCTGAAGAAAATCAGCAACCAGAAGCAAGCTTAGGAAGATCATCAATTCTTCAAATAAAAATATCAGGCAGGGAGGTTAACATGAATTACATAGAAGAAGTGAATAGTTTTATGAATGGATTCGCTTTAAACCTATCCTGCGGGAGCGCAAGCGCTTTGGCACCTATTAATGAATATTAACAACGGATGTGCGGTTAACATTGATGGAAAATATTATTGGCCAGTTGAATTTACGGTCTCCAATGGATCTCTCACATCGGTACTGGACTTCTCCAGGACGCAATTAGACAGAATGAGAAATGTCTTAATTCAATCTGGACGAATCGTGTACAAGAAGGGCAACCGGGGTCAAAGTGGAAAATATAGAATAAATCCATTTAATACACATTATGTTACACAACCTGTTACACATCCCGTTACACAACTCGTTACACAAGTGTGGCAGTTACGTAACATAATGTGCACATTAAATAATAATAATACTATGAATGATGATGGTGATATATATAAGCGCACACCTGAGACCGAAGATATACAGGAAAAAATTCAAGAACTTGTTAAAAATATTTTGGAAGAAACTCTACAGACAAAGATCTAGAGATTGTTCGTAGTCTTGTTTACAGAAAACAAAGTATTGATCAGAAAACTACTGTTGGCCCAGATGATACTAAAGTCGAATTATTGGAACATGCAATGGATATAGCTTATATGTCTGGAACAATGACCTGGAATTATGTCTTAGGGATACTACGCAATTTTACAAAGCGTGGAATTACGACAGTTGACGATGCAGAAGCATATCAAGCTGAAATAGATATGGCAGCAGGAAAGATATAAGGAGTGATGTCATGACAAATTGGAATATGCCGTATTGGCAGACGAAACAAACAAAAGATTACCAAAATAAACTACGTGGAGCAAGAAGTAAAGCTATGGGTGATGCTTGGGAAGTTATGCTTTCTAATGCATGTGATGCATATCGCAAAGCCGGAATTGCTGACATACAAAAGACTCCAGAACCTTTTCGTGTAACTAGAAATCTTGGAAAAGGCAGATTTGAGGGACACTTTATACATTGTGCACAACCTGATTATAAAGGAATTATGATGAATGGTCAGGGTATCATTTTTGAAGCAAAATATACAGATCATGATCGAATCATGCAAAATGCTGTAACAGAAACACAGTCAAAAATTTTGAGAGATTTCAAATTTTAGGTGGCCTTGCATATGTAATGGTTTGTATACAGCTAAAAGATTTTACAGAGTTCCATGGAATATCTGGAAATCTATGAAACAGCTATACGGGCATAAATATATGACATCTTCGGATCTGGAAATTTATAAGGTGCCATGCAGGGAAAATTTTGTAGAAATCCTGAAAGGAATAGAGAATGAAAGGAACTAATAAATGGAAAATTTAAATAAAGTACAGTTAACAGGAGAAATTCAATCTGAGATTAGAGAAAATCATGAATGGAAAAGTGAGAAATTTTATATGTTTGAGCTCGGGGTAAAACGTAAAAGTGGCGTGATTGATAAAGCTCGGATTATGGTCTCAGAAAGATTAATTGATCTGAACAACTTAATGTTAGGAACAGTTATCAACATTGAAGGAGAAATTCGTACATACAATCAACATGATGAGCAAAATAGATCTCATTTATGTGTATACATTTTTCAAATGCAATTAAAGTTATTGATCAAGACGATTACTATCCAACTAATATGGTTGAGCTGGAAGGATTTTTGATTAAGCAACCGATATTTAGAACAACACCTTTAGGAAGAGAAATTTGTGATGCAATTATTGCTGTAAACAGAAGATTTAAAAGGACATCTTACATCCCTTGTATCTTCTGGTCACGAAATGCAAGATATTTATCTAAACATGATGCAGGTACACTAATAAGACTAAAAGGTCGTTTGCAAAGCCGTGAATATCAAAAGCGAGAAGACATTGGTAGTGATCACTACAGAACAGCTTACGAGATATCAAGTTATTGGATGACAGTATTAGGAGATTCAGAAACTACTGAAAAATAAAATATAAAGCATCCGGCTGATTTCTGTCCGTACAAAATGCAACTAGTAACCATAAATGTTGTTAAATTTAAAAGTCGTAGTATTAGTCGTGGTAGTTGTAGATTTAGGGATAATCTTAAACTATAAGAGATGATCAGTGCGGGCAGAAATCAGCCGGATGAGCTGAATTATATACCACAACGGCAACTATTGAACGGCATAAGAAACAGTTAAGCGTATAAGCCATGAGCCTGCTGCCTGTGCGGCAGGCAGAAAGGAGCCACGATGGCAGATTACAGCAAAAAATTTAAAAGAAGAGTAGTAATTTTATGGATCAGACACAACATGTCATCAAGTGAAATAAGCAGATTATCAGGTATCGATCATAAAACATTACTGAAATGGTATAAACGTTTTTATCCGGAAATAGCAGTGGGGGGGGTGGTACATCAACACAAAGATACGAATTGGCACAATATCGGTATGTGTGCCGGTTATTACAAATAAAGGAGACACTAAAAATGAGCAATTATGAAAGTAAGACACAGGCTTTTTTATTTGCAATCATCAATGCTTATAGGAATGATAATTTAAATCTTAAAGAAGATATTCCTAAAATTGAAATACCAGAAAATGGCGATTATACGGAAGATTTACAAGCATTAATAATTGCAATCAGTATGTGGTATTCAACTATTTCAAACAATCATGTAGATTTTATTGAAATTACACATGTTATGAATAAAATGATGGTTCAATATTATCTGGATAAGGTAAAAAATAATGAAAAGGTGTACCGAGAGGAGTAAACACTTATAACAAAATTAAATAGATAGTTGTAAAATGTCGATAAACATCGAAAATATTAGATATTTGCTGTATGTTTTTTATTCCTAACGACATATAGTTGATGTAATATAAAAGTGATAGCGGCGGTTGATATAATTTTAATTCATTAGTTGTAATTCAAGGAATATCATATTCCATTTTTCTGAAAGTATATTAATTAATCTACCGTTTGGTAGTTTCATCATTTGTAAATTGTTTTAATAAATTCCATAGACTGTTGGAAAGTTCAATATAAAAATAAAGAGTAGTGAAATCATATCCACTTACTTTCCAGCCAATCAAGGAAACAATTACAATGATAGCTTCCATATAACACATCCCTTCGGATAAATGTCCGCTATCACTATATATAGCTGTGAATCGAATGCTACTAACATTGATTTCACAGCTATATTTATAATATCAAATGACATTCCAACTATCAATATAATGGTTGGATTTTTTATTGCAACAATTTAAAAGTAAATAACAATAATCAGGCAGTTTAGTTTTCTATTCGAGCAGGATTCTTTTTAGTAACAACTATTAACAATAAGCATCATTATTAAAATGTAAACATATTTTTTCAAGTGTCTTGTAGATTTGCAGAACTTTATACAAGATTTGGTAATTACAATTTAAATCATAAAGAATCACAATTTTTATATGATTAGACAACATTAATTCGAATAGTGATCAAGATAAAGCATTGTATCGAATAGAAAATTAAGCTGTCTGAAAAATGATAAAAGAATGGGAGTAATAGAATGAGTAAACGAGATTATATAATGCAGGGCAGAAATGAAGGAATTGCATTCTGTGACAAAATAGCAACAGAAAAAGGATTAGAAGAGCTACAGAGAGTAACAAGACAGAGAAATCTTGCAGGGCTTCGAACACTAATAGATCCAAGAGAACTTGACCAGGATTTTAGAGATGCAACACTACAGATTTTAGATACTGTATTGATCATGAGTCTTATAGTTTTGAAAGATGAATTTGATTTCGGAACTAAGAGATTAGATCGATTCAAAAAAAGATTCAATGACAAAACAGAGTGTTTAGAAACAGGAAATGTGACATGGATCGATATGATCGAGCAGGTCAGAGAAGAAAACAACATTAAATTAGATCTTAGAAAGAACGATGTAGTGATGGCATGGAGGAGAAAATAATGGTAAACAAGAAAGAATTTGAAGGTTACATCTGTGAGATCACAGGCAAGAGAATCAATGAGATGAAGTTGTGTCCGGACAAGCAGCAGAAGCTAAGGGTTCGGATCAAGTGTGATGATAGTTGTATTCATTGTGAGAAGGAAGTGATTGATAATGACTGACGAAGAAAAAAGAATGGTTGAATTTAACAACTACATAGATGACTTGAACATAGATGCCTTGATTAAATTTATGAATGGGGAAAACGATGACTTTGAACCGATTCCGATACCAAAAGAAGTTGATGATGAAATGCAGAAAGACAGTTTCTATTAATTGTTAAAGAAAGTTAAGGAGAAAGAATTATGGCAAAATTTAATATCGAAGTAGAACTTGATTGGATGGAAGAAGATTCCTATTCAATTGACGAAGAATTAAAAGAGAGAATCATTGAAGGTGTGGAAGATGCCCTTTTAAAGAAAGCAACACATGAAGCATTGAAAATGGTTGATGCAAAGATTGCTGAGAAGGTTAAAGAAGCAGAAGGAACAATTAATAAAGCAATCAATAAATTTATCGAAAATGTATGTTCCGAAAAGATTAATAATATTCAGATTCCTGAAAAATCAGGTGGTTGGAGTAATAAGATCACATATTATTCATTGTCTGAATATGTGGGGATGCAATTTGAAAGATTCATTAATGAAAAAGATATGATCAAGATGGAAAATACAAAGATTGGGGCAATAATCGTTATTCAGCAGCAGAGCTACTTACAACAAATTATCTTAAAAAGAGTTTGATACCAAGATTCGAAAAATGATTCAAAGAGCAAAAGATGAAGTTGAAATTGAGATCGTCAAATCACTTGAACAGAAGCTGAAAGAGAATCTTGCAAAAGACACTATTGAAAAGATGAATATTCCAGAAGTTTTGAAAAAGCTGCAATCAGGAACCCTTGGAATGATTGAAGAAAAGGGACAGTAAGCATGTTTGGAGGATAATTTATGATCGTAGGATTTTTAAGCGGATTATTCATTGGATCGGTAGCTGGTGCAGCAGTAATGGCATTATGTCAAGCAGCGAAAGAGAGGGATGATCTATGAGCAACAGAAAGACGATAACAGCTTTCCTAGAAAATCTGTTATACGAAGAAAAATTATGTGGTATGGGGATGTACTGGGCGAAAGAAGTAGTTGTAGATTACGGATCATCAAAAGCTAAGACAAAAAGAATTGATTTTATGCAGTATATACCAGACGGACAGTGTAGCATATCGTCCCTAAAAAGGAATTTTCATTTGCTATGAAGTAAAAAGCTGCAAAGAAGATGTTTACAGCGGAAATGGACTAAATTTCTTGGGAGAGAAAAATTATATAGTAACAACAATGCAGTGTTATGAAGATCTATTGCCAGACATTCAATCTGGAAAGTTGGACAGATACATAAAACAAAATTATCCAGAGTCTTATAATCATTATGGAATCATGGTTGCCATGCCTAGAGGATGTTGGAAAGATGACAAATCTGATAAGAAAATAACGGATAGAAGCATAACGGATGAATGGCATTTAGTTATTATGAAAAAATGCGGTAAAGCATTAAGGCGAAAAAGCTTAGTAGAATTATTATTTTGTATGCTTAGAGCGAAAGGAGAATGAAAAATGTTTAAAGTCAAGAAGGAATCAACAGAGAAGATATATACAGTATTTGCTGTCCAGAAAGATAAATTCGGTGGTACTGAATTTCTTATTTATGATGAGACATGGGGCTGGGTATGGCGATCTCCGATAGATTATGCACCAGTGGAGGAGTAAATGAACAAACGACAATTTAAAAAAGAAGTCAAGAAATTTTTATTAATAAATAAATCATGCAAAGAGGCAAGAAGGGAATGGAATATAGTAACAAGACACTATTCTGATTATAAGAAGATTAGGGGCGTTGAAAAATTGCGACAAAAAAACTTAGCAAAAGTAAGGAAACGTCAAAGAATAAATGGAATGACAAGGATTTATTCATAATAGGAGCAGAAATAACATGACAAGAGAAGAAAAAATAAACAACTTATTTCTTTTCTGCCAGCTGAATCTGAAAAAGGGCTGCAAGGGTTGTGACTTAGATAAAACTACAGATAATTGTAATTTTGCCGCTTTACCAGATGAGACAATTAATAAGTTATATAAGAGTATAGAAAAATACTGTAAATACGATTTGTTAAATCTAGTTAGCCAGATCAAAATATAAACGGAGGAATAGTCATGGAGAGATTAACCGAATACAGATGTGGAGTAGCAGTTATCAGAAACAAAAACCTTATCAATAAGGCAATGTATGATCTTGCACGTTATGAAGATACAGGGTTGACACCAGAAGAAGTCAAAGCAATGAAAGATAGTAAGAGTGATCAGGTGGATTATTCATTACTGGAGTATTACAAAACAATAGGAACTGTTGTAGAGTGCAGAGAAGCTCGAGAAAAGCAGAAAGTATTAAAAATGATCGTAAGACATGATACGGATACAAAATGTAAATGCGGATACTTGTTTTCGTTTTCAGCTGATGTAGGAACTGGAGAAAGATACTATGATGTAAGAAACGAATCAAAGTCTAATTACTGTCCAGAGTGCGGTCAGAAATTACAGTGGAATGATAAAGAATAAAAATAGGAGTGCTTGCGCAACTCCCAAATAAAAACTATGTGAAATCATTATAAATGAAATAGAGGAGGAGCGCAAGTATGTCAGAACAGGCAATTATATTAACAAAAGATATGTTAGAAAAGATTATTGTAATATCATCTGAAAATGCGGCCAAAGTAGCTATTGACAAGGTTGAGAAAGAAAGAACACATCAGATCAAACGACAATCAAATAAAATGCTGCATAATACAAAATTATTATTAACCACTTATAGAGAATTAAAATGTAATGCAGAAGAATCTATTTATGGAAAAACACAGATGCAAGAAAGTGCAGCAGATATCTTAGACACAATGATGAATGTATATGATGATCATATCATTGTTGATTCTATCAGAAGAAGTGCAACTAGAACTGCAATCATGGTCCAGCATATTGAAAAAATGTTGGAAATATATGAAATGTATGCTAAAGCTGGCAATTGTATTGACCAAAGACAATATGATGTAATTTACCAAATGTATATTGCACCAGAGAAGAGTTCAGTAAGTAAATTAGCAAAGAAACATCATTGTTCCAAAGAAACTATTTATAAAGACATACATATTGTAATACAAAAATTATCCTCTCTAATCTTTGGAATTGACGGAATTAAGGGATTTCGTGAGTGATTGATATCGATATTCAATTACAAAATAAGTACATTGTAATTACAATATATATATGTTAAAATTATAGCTGTAAAAATTTAATCACATTATCTTGAGCTCCTTATGGTTTTATAGGGAGTTCTTTTTTTATTAAGAATATTATGTAAAACAACAAACGAATGAGAGGTGGTGATATGCCAAGGGCAAGAGACCCTAATAGAGATAGAGCTTTTGAAATTTATAAAAAGCATAATGGAGAAATCCAAAACAGAGAAATATCCAAGAAGCTTAATGTATCAGAAAAAACGATAAGTGGATGGAAATGCAAAGATAAATGGAATGATAAATTGAACGGAGTACTCCAAACAAATACGGAGTACTCCAAACCGAAAAAAAATATAAAAAAGAAAGCCGTTGTTGAAGAAGTTGATAAGGTTATGAAAAATGACGAATTGACTGATAAACAGCGGCTTTTTTGCATCTATTATGTGAGGTGTTTTAATGCTACAAAGGCATATCAGAAGGCATATGAATGTAGTTATGAAACAGCTATGGCAAATGGATATAAGACACTCAGAAATGCTCAGATAAAAAATGAAATCAATAGTCTTAAGCAAGGCAGACTCAACAGAGAATTTCTAACCGAAGAGGACATATTTCAAAAATATATGGACATTGCTTTTTCTGATATTACAGATTATGTTTCGTTCGGAACAGAAGAAATTCCGCTCATAGGAATGAACGGACCTGTCAAGATAGAAAATCCAAAAACAGGAGAAAAGGAAATTCTGAAACAGAAAACAAATTATGTTAGAGTCAAGGATTCTTCTGCTGTAGATGGGACGATTATATCTGAAGTCAAGCAAGGGAGAGATGGACTGAGCATCAAGCTAGCAGATCGAATGAAAGCCTTGCAATGGCTAACAGACCATATGGATATGGCAACAGCAGAACAGAGAGCAAAAATCGAACAGATTAAAGCAAACACAGGAACATCTAAAGAGACTGATGCTGTGATGTCTTGGATGGAAGCAGTGAAAGAAGCGAGGGGATCAGATGAATAAAGAACTACATGATTTCCTAGTTGACAGTCTCCCACAATGGCAGCAGAACCCAGTTCAATTTTTTGAAGAGGTTCTTTCGTTCTATCCCGATGAATGGCAAAAAGAAGCTGCTGTCGCTTTAAAGGATAATCCTAAGGTAACAATAAAGTCTGGACAGGGTGTTGGGAAGACGGGATTTGAGGCTGCGACACTGCTGTGGTTCTTAAGTTGCTTTGAAAATGCAAGAGTTGTTGCGACAGCCCCGACACTTCATCAGTTGAACGATGTCTTATGGGCAGAAGTTTCAAAATGGCAGAGCAATTCTCCGTTATTAAAAGAAATACTGCAATGGACCAAAACAAAAATATCTATGATCGGCAGTAAAGAACGCTGGTATGCAGTAGCGAGAACAGCAACCACTCCAGAAAATATGCAAGGATTCCATGAGGATAATATGCTATTTATCGTTGATGAAGCTTCTGGTGTTGCAGATCCGATCATGGAAGCAATCTTAGGTACTCTGACAGGATCAAATAATAAATTGCTACTTTGTGGAAACCCGACAAAAGCAAGCGGTACATTTTACGACAGCCATACATCGGATCGTAAATTATATTATTGCATCACTGTAAACTCCGCAGAGTCTAAAAGAACTAATAAGGACAACATTGATTCTCTGATCAGGAAATATGGAGAAGAAAGTAATGTTGTCAGAGTCAGAGTAAAAGGATTGTTTCCTAAACAGGATGATGATGTTTATATGCCTTTGGAAATGTTGGAAGCATCGATCATCCTGGAAGAGATACCACCAGCTGATATTTGCACTTTGGGAGTCGATGTGGCCCGTTTTGGTGATGATGACACAGTGATCGCAAGAAATATGAATAACAAGATCACACTAGAAAAGATTAGGCATGGTCAAGATCTAATGAAAACTGTAGGAGATGTTGTTGTAGAGTGTAGGAATATCAAGGAAAAGTTTAAATATAAAAAAACAATATATGTGATCATAGATGATACTGGTCTTGGTGGAGGAGTAACAGATCGTTTGAATGAATTAAAATCGGAAGGAAAGCTATCTGGTGTAGTTATCGTTCCGGTTAATTTTTCTGCTGCCGTTCCAGACAAGAAAGCAGCAGAAAAATATCATGATATCACATCTTATGCATGGTCCATATTAAGAGATATGTTAGAAGAAAAAGAAGCAGTATTACCAAATGATACAGAGCTTATCGCACAATTAAGTGCGAGAAAATATGATCTTAGTTCATCAGGGAAGATACGACTAGAATCAAAAAAAGCAATGAAAGAACGCATCGGAGAGTCTCCGGACCGGGCAGATGCTGTTGTTTTATCTTGCTACAGAAACAAAATTAAACCAATCAGTGTTCCAGGAAGTGATGTTGGAACAAAAGATAGTTACTGGAGGTGAAATAGCATTGTATGATGAAATAGGTCGCATCGGTCAAAATCGGTGGGGCGGTAGCTTTTACGAAGAATTTCTCCTAGAGCTGAGAGGACAACGAGGAGTAAAGGTATATACAGAAATGGAATCTAACGACGATGTGATTGGAGCAATCATATTTGCGTTGGATACATTGCTTAGACAGGCACAGTTTTCCGTAGAGCCACAGGGAGACGATCAAAAGGATATAGAGGCAGCGGAGTTCGTTGAGTCTTGCATGGATGATATGCAGGACACATGGACTGACACAGTATCGGAAATATTATCATTCCTTACATATGGTTGGTCGTATCATGAGATCGTATATAAGAGGAGATCAGGGCGGACAGGAAATCCTAAGACGAACAGCAAATATGATGATGGTTTGATTGGATGGAGAAAGCTTCCTATCCGATCACAGGATTCGTTGTATCAATGGGAGTATGACAATGAAGACAATCTTATCGGCATGACGCAGATGCCACCGCCAAATTTTGGACTTTATACGATCCCACTGGAAAAGGCAATCCATTTCAGGACCAGATCCAGAAAAGGAAATCCAGAAGGAAGGAGTATCCTGAGAAATGCTTATCGTTCTGGTACTTTAAAAAAGGGATTCAGGAATTTGAAGGGATCGGGATTGAAAGAGATCTCGCTGGTATACCGATGGTCACACCACCAGAAGGTGTTGACTTGTATAATCCAGATGATCCCGAAGGCTCAAGAATGTTAACCTGGGCTTATAGTTTGGTAAAGAATGTCCGACAAGACAAAAGTGCTGGAATCGTGTTACCACCGGGATTTAAGTTCGAGCTTGTTTCCACAGGTGGAAGCAGACAGATTGATACGAACGAGATCATAAATCGTTATGATAGCCGCATAGCAATGACAACGCTTGCGGATTTTATTCTGTTGGGGCATGAACACACTGGATCATTTGCACTGTCCGATGATAAGACAGAGTTATTTGCTGTAGCGATTGGATCATACCTTGACATTATCTGTGAAGCGTTTAATAACCAAGCGATCCCAAGATTGATTGATCTAAACGGAGAACATTTCAAGGGGATCACAGACTACCCGAAGATGGTTCACGGAGATATTGAAAAGATCGACATGAACAAATTAGCACAGTACATCCAGACGATGGTTGGCACTGGTGTATTGATCCCAGACGACGAATTGGAAACATATGTTCGAGAAGCCGCCAATTTGCCGCCAAAGGTAGCTGACGATGAAAGATTCATTGATCCTGATAGAGAAGATCAGCAGACAAATGATCTTGGATCACAGGGAAATAATGTACACCCAGAGGACAATCAGGACGTTGCCGAAGATGATGGAAAGGTACAGGAAGCCAAGAAACGATTAGGAAGGAGCTGATTATATGTTCCTATTCCGAAAGGTTAAGAAGCGTGGATCGATGAAGCCAAATGATGTGAAAGAAGCATTAGAGAGGTTTCTTAATAGCAGCAGTCCAGAATTAACACGCTTGCTGGTCAGGTATTGGAAGGATCAGCAGACGGTTTTTACATTTAAAGAGATCAGAGAAGCTATTCAGGCTGGTGTGATCTCCAAGAAATCTGTAGAAGAATGGCAACAGGATTATTCAAAACTGGTTCATGATAAGATTGCACCAGAGATGGTTAAAGCAATGAAAGCTGGTGCTAAAAATCAAAACCAGCACAAAGGAATAGACATTGGATATAAATTTGATGCAGATCATTGGGCGGTATCTGATTGGTTGGAAAATCACACAGCTGAGCTTGTAACGAATTGTACAAGAGTACAGAAAGATGCAATTCAGTCAATGATCGATATCGGAATAAGAAAACATATGGGAACAGATGAGCTTGCAAGGTTTATCCGTCCCTGTATTGGTTTAACAAAGCCACAGACTCAGGCAGCTATGAAGTATTATGAGACGATCAAGGCAGAGTTGGAGAAGAAACACCCAAGAACAAAGCCAGAAAAGATTGAACAGATGGCAAGAGACAAGCAGATGAAGTATGCAGAACGTCAGCTCAGAGAAAGAGCAAAGACGATCGCACAGACCGAAAGAGCATTTGCCTATGAGTATGGCAGATACCAGCATACAAAGAATCTTGTCGATCAGGGTATATTACCACCACAGGACAAAAATGGTCCGCAACGGACAGTGAGAATACATGCAGCACATGTAGAGAACTGAACGGAAAAGTTGTTGGAATGGACGAAGAATTTGCCCCAGGTAAGCTACTTCCTCCGCTTCATCCGAGGTGTAAATGCTGTGTTATGTATGTCAATTCAAAATCTATGACCGCAGCGTATGAAACAGAAGAAGATGAACTGCGAGAGTACAGCACAGAGGAAATAGAGACTCATGCTAATAAAATGTCAGAGATTGCAGACAAACATCTTGATCTTGAAAGCTCATGGAGTGGAAAGGTCGTAGTTGATGATGATTCTGGTGTTTATGGTATCCAGTGGAACGGAGATATTATAACCAGACATGAAACAGCCCCACATATTTTGTTACATGAACAGTTACACGCTAGATCAGTTACAAAATATGATCATAAAATGTATAAACAGTATGAGAACATGGAAGAGGGTTCGGTACAGTTTGCAGCACAGGAGATTAGCAAGAAAGAGAATATACAAATTCTTGAATCACAGTACGATCATATGACAGAAGCTTTAAGAAATATAAATAAAGTTGCTGGGTTATTTAAAAATGATTATGATTTTGCAATGAAGCTTATTTCTGTTCCGTTACCAGATAGGTATGGCTGGCTGAATAATATGATCTATGATAAAATGATGTTATCAGGAAATATTGAAGATTATCAGAAGGTATCGCACTGGATGGAGGCTTTAGAAAATGGAAAAACATCTTGAATTAAAAGAAAGATTCGATCAGCTAATGAAACAAGATATGGATGTATCAGAACACGAACAAGAATGGTTTGAATTACTGGACGACATGCATGAATGGTTAAAGGATAAGACAATTCCGAGAAATATTCGTAGGCAGTTTGAACCTTTAGGGATGTTAGAAGTAACTATGAAAATCTGTGACGGAATCCATTATGCAAATGGAACTGGACGATATGCAAAGAAAGAAGAATGATGAAGTACAAAGCAATAGAGCAGACAGTTCAGGCGGTGCAGATCACAGCTGATATTGATATGATCGCCCCTGACTGGTTCGCTAAGAAAATGAATACCGAAGAAATTATGATAGATCGTGTACAGAAAGACGGAGCAACAGCCGTTATAGGATGCACGGTCTATTTTAATGCACGAAGATATAAAGGCAGCAGACTTGTTGCAAGAATAGGAGACTATGTTGTAAAAGATTCAGTCGGTCGATTAAATGTAGTTCGTAAGAATGACTTTGATCGGCTGTATAAGAAGGAGGAAGCATGAGATATTTTAACGATTATATACGATCCCCAGCACAGACACAGGACAGTATACGAAAGTCCTTGAATCGAGTAGATATTACTAAGAAGGACGAAGAAAAGCAGTACGTCTTTGGATGGGCTAAGATTGCAGTCGATGAGAATGGAAATCAGCTGGTTGACCGCCAGAACGATTTAATTGATCCGGAAGAACTAGAACAGACAGCATATACCTATGTAGAGTTCTATCGTGAAGCCGGAGAGATGCACGAGCGAGGCGGTGCAGGCGTTTTAATCGAGAGTATTATATTCACTAAGGAAAAGATGAAAACTCTCGGTATAGAGGAAGGTACGTTGCCAGAGGGCTGGTGGGTTGGATTCCATATCACAGACGATGAAGTATGGGCAAAGATCAAAGACGGAACTTATACGATGTTCAGTATTGAGGGCAAAGCGAAACGTATTGAAGTCGAGGAGGAAGAATGATGGACAAATATATCGGTGCAAAATTGATTCAGGCAGAACCAGAAAGAAATCCAGTCACAAAGGAGATCACAGGATACAAGGTTGTATACCCGGATGGGTACGAATCATGGTCTCCGAAAGATGTTTTTGAAAAAGCATATATGAAAGTGGATGATAATAAAAATCTTCCATCTGGAGTAAGTATCGGGCCAGAAATGGTCGATGATTTTATTGCATCTACGGAGACAATCACGATGGGAGAGACAACAACAGTTGTTCGTTGTGTGCTTCGAAATGGTTTTGATATCGTGGAATCATCTTCGTGTGTTGATCCAAAGAATTACGATGAAAAGATCGGCAAAGATATTTGCATGGGAAGTATCAAAAACAAGATCTGGGAACTGTTAGGATTTTTGCTGCAACAGGCGTGGCAAGGAATTAACTAGGAGATGATCGCATTCTTAAGATTAAGAAATCACACCGACAGGATGAATGGATCGTGTACAATCCTGATTGCTTTGAATTGCACCATACGCACTGTAGGAATAAAAGAGTTGCGATCGCAATCAAGAAGAACGTGGAACGTAGAAGAGTTCCAACATCCAGAAATCTAAGAACCTTGGAAAGTCACATAAGACTGACAGGGAACAAGAACTATAAAAGAAAGATTCAGAATATCATTGAAGAAGTGAAATCTGAAATGAGAAACTGAAATTTATTCTAAAATTAAGTGAAATCTGAAATGAAAATAGACCATTTTGTAAAAAATGCAAATTGGTCTATTTTTTGTGTTTGAAAATGCACTTTGCGTTTTTGAAACTCGAAAAAGTGTCGTTAGAAAGGAGGAAACATGAAAACAAAAGGAAAGACAAAGCTGGAAGATCTGGAAGTAAAAAAGATCGATGCAGTAGACATCGGAGCAGATCAGAAAGCAAATATCCTGATTAAAAAGAGAGGAGGTGCAGAAGAACCGAAGGGAAACTTTTTCAAGCGATTCTTTAATGCGTTTTGTGACAGCTTAGGAGTAAATTCAGAAGATGTCAGAAAGTCCATGGAAGATGAAGCAACATCATTTGATGATGTAATGAATGAAAAGAAGATCTACGACGTGAGGGACCAGATCTGGAATGCCTGCAACTCTCTGGAGCAGTCGATTGTGTCAATCTTACTCGATAAAGAGTGTGAGGATAAACAGGCCGCAATCGCACAGAGCATTGATCAGTTTAAGGCATTTTCGGATGATGCATCCAAGTCTTGGATCAAATTAGAACGTGCAGCAACAGACAAAGAAGATACTGTTGTTGCGGATGATTTTGAGATCGCAAAAATGCAAGAGGTAATTGAGAAATCTTGCGATCCTGAAACTATTAACAAAGAAAAAGAAGAAAAGGAGAATGAAATGGCATTTGATATTTCAAATATGACAGAGGAAGAAAAGAAAGAAGCATTAAAAGCATTACAGGATGATGCAAATGCAAAAAAAGAGGATACTGCAAAAAGAGCTGATATTGATGGACAGGTTCAGGAAGCAGTGAATAAAGCAATGGAAGGTGTTACAAAGGACTTCACTTCTATGATGAAGAAGATCATGGAACCAATCCAGAAGAGAGCAGAGGAAGCAGAACAGAAGTCCTTAGAAGAAGTTGCTAAGAAGTATGAACTCTTAGGAACAAAAGCAGAGGAATTAGTGCCAGTTCTGAAATCCATGAAAGCAACATCCGATGAAGCGTATAACAACTTCATTGCATCCATGGATAACAACCTTGCGGTAATTCAGAAATCAGGTCTGTTTGAGGAAATCGGTAAATCTGGTGGAGCTCACACAGGAAATGACGATACAGAAGGTGTTGCAAAGATGAACGCAAAGGTAGCAGAGATCAAAAAGTCTATGCCAAACCTTACTGATGCACAGGCACAGGATATCGTTATGCAGAATGATCCTGAATTAAGAGCAATGTTCGATAAATAAGAAAGGAGGTACAGAGAAGATGGCAAACAGAACATATGAATACAATCCAACTGGTGGAAGCCCAGTGATCAATGTTACAGCTGGAGCAGAACTCAAAACAGCCGTAGCGGTTTTATTAACAAAAGATGGAGCAAAAATTCCTGAAGCCGGAAAGGAAGCAACAGGAATTGTGCTTCTTGGAGATGAAACAGTAGCCAAAGGCGATGATATTACTGTTCAGATCAGAAATCAGGGCATGTGGGCAGCTGGTGCAAAGATTGAGGCTGGAGATTTCCTTGCTGTTGATGCAGAGGGATTATGCCAGAAGGCAACAACAGGGCAGTACATCTTAGCTATGGCACTGACACCAGCGACAGCAAAAGGAGACATCGTAAACGTTGCGATCATCCATGCTGGATATGAAGCGTAAATAAAGGAGGAATGAAATAAATGAACACAGGACATAACAACGCAGCAGCAATCGCAGTTGATATTGCGAAAGGCTGGAGACCAAACTATTACTTAACCAATATGGCAATGAGCTATTTTCAGGCACCTGGAATGAATGTTGCTCCAAGCATCTTTCAATTCTTCCAGTACATGCAAGCACTGGAAGCTACTAGTAGATCATTCTGGAACAAAGGAACCAGAGATCGCGAAAGAAAACAGGTTTCAGAACAGATGAATCTGCACCTTGATATGGTCTTTGCAAACAAGTTTTCAATGCTGACGCATGGGCAAATGTTAAGACAGGAGCAACAGCTTCAACATCTAAACAGTTTGTGCATTTTGATGATGCAAACGCGGACATCGTAGGTCAGTTTGATGAGATGAAGAAAGAAATCCTTTTAAACGGACGTAGAATGCCTAACAAATTATGCTTAGGATACAGAGCGTATAAGGCAATCAAAAATCATCCGCAGTTCTTAGAAAGAGTTACAGGTTCAGGGTCAACACCGAATCCAGCACTTGTTAACGAACAGGTAATTGCAGCTGTACTTGGTCTGGAAGAAGTAAAAGTTCTGTATGCAACTTATAATGCAGCAGAAATCGGTCAGAAAGCCGATATGAAATTTGTCTTCGACGATAACAGTGCATTATTAACTTATGCACCGAAAGAAGTAGATCTTGAAGAACCATCTGCCGGATATATTTATACATGGGATATGCTTGAAATGGACAGTGGATGGCTACATCACAGTATGATGGACCATGGAGGATCACATTCAGAGTTCATCGAAGGACTTATGGCAACAGACATGAAAAGACTTCCGATGACCTTGCAACGTTCTTAAGTGGTTGCGTATCTGAGTAGGAGGTGCTTTATATGAATTATGTTGCACTTAAGCCAGTTAATTTTGGCGGAAAGCAGTATAAGATCGGAGAGACTATTCCAGAGGGTGTCGTAGATGAACGACGCTCTCTCTTTTAAAGAAGTCTGGACACATTGCAGAAGTAGCGAGCGTAAATGGAGCGTATGCAGAGGATTTGAATGTTAACCATAACACTTTATCAATTCCTTTATTACAATCTAAGCACGAGCTTGCAGTGAACGCACAGCAGTTATTACAGTTCTTTGCCACAATTCAGAAAACAATGGAAGAGGCAAAAATTGAGATTGCGACCATGACAGAGGAAGATGCACCGGTTTTACAGCTGTTACATGAGATTGATTCGAGAAAAGGAATCAAGGCAGCAGTTGAAACAAGACTTGCTGATCTTTCCACTGATACTGATATTAATCAGGAATCAGAAGCAGTAGAAGAAACCGAAGCACCAGCAGAACAGCCGGAAGGTGGCGAGGAGAATGACGTATAACTATTTTCCAGATGAGATCAATACAAATGATGTTATGAAGATGCGGTTCGAATTGGCGGATACTGATGTATCAAAGGATGAAATGTCAGCTGCACTTTCCGATGAAGAGATCACAGCTGTATTAGAGCAGTATCCAGACAATTTTAAGATGGCAAAACTGAAATTGCTAGAACATATGATGTTCAAATACGGGCAGGACGTAGACAACAGTGTTGGTCCTGTCTCTTTTAATTTTGGTAATCGAATGAATTTCTGGAAACAGCTTTATGATGATCTGAAAAAAGAAATTGCATCTTCCAGTGTTGGAATCAAGCCGTATGAGAATGAAAAACGAGAGTATTTTTACGTTGGAATGATGAATCATCCTGGAGGTGGACGCTTTTGAAAATGACATCAATTGGTAGACCATATCAATATATGCAGTCTTTCCGTGTTTACTGGCAGGATACAGAAGTCATGGACGATGGCATGGTTGTAAAGGGCGATGAAAAAGAAGCCCCTGATGCGATCATAGACGGTATACTAGCCGAAGCAGATATGAAGACAATGGAAATCTGGAAACAAAACCAGACTCCGATCAGTCATACGATTGTGTCTTACCATCCAGTGGTTAAGCTAAGTAAGAACGATGTGTTACTGCTTGGCGATGATCCGTGCCATGATCGTAAGTTTATCGTGAAGGGTACAAAAGATCCAGCTGGAACAGGGCAGTTTTCCATCTATTATGTATTAGAAAGAAGTGATACAGATGGGCGTAGAAGCTGAATTTCAAGCATGTGCAAAGAATCTTGATGAAAGTATCAAAAGAGAGATGATGCGAAAGGGTGCAATGGCAACAAACACCCTTAGAAATATTGAGATCGAAGTATTGTCGAAAGGCGGTTCTGGAAAGAAATACAAACGGCTTCCGAATAGATCATCCGCACCGGGAGAAACACCAGCACCACAGTCTGGAAAGTTACGTCAGGACTGGGATGATCAAACTCTGATTGAAGGAGATCAAGTTACAAGCCGGATAAAAAGTAATTCAAAACACGCTGAATGGCTGGAAGGTGGCACAAAAAAGATGGCAAAACGACCATTTATTGATCCAATTAAGAAGAAAGCAGAGCCGGAGATTGTAAAGATCTTCGGTTCAGATTTTGAGGTAACTCTATGAAAGAAATAATTTTCAAGTACTTAAAAAGACTGAATATTAACGGATTGGCTACGTTCAAAAATGGACCAGCAATATTTTTGGATCAGGCACCTGATGATTCTGATTCAAGGTGGGATGGTTCGCAGTATGGGCGTATCATCTATGGGCTGAATCTGAAAGATGATTCAGAGCGTAAGGTTTCTGGAACGATGGAGATTGCAATAGCGTATCTGTTTAATAATCAAGGATATAAGAACCTGCTTGAAGCGAAGAAGATCCTGAAAAAAGCGTTTGAAGGAGTTTTCTTGACCGATGAAGATACAACGATTTCTCTTGTATGGAGAAAGTCAGAATCATTTCAGGAAGCAATCGAAGGGCAAATGGATGTAGAAGTATGTGGATCAGTGTTGACATTCGATGCATATGCTTTTCCAAAACATTCATACCTTCCGCTGGATGCAGTCGGTTCTTTGGCAAAACACATTGATGAGAACTGGAACGTGACAGTGATCAATAACACGGAACTTGACGAAATCTGGAAGCCGGATGATGAAGAAGTGGTTGTTTATACTAGACTGGATTCTATGCAGCAGGAACGTTCCCATCGACATATGCTTGTACATGGTTTACAAACAACATCAAGGTACATGTGATCTCCGGATCGGATGTAAATGCTGATCAGTTTGTTATGAACTTGCTGCAAGATTTACAGGAAAGAGAGCGGTTCGTTATGAATGATGGATCGCCGTTTTTGTAAATCAGCTGGCATACAGCACGAAACTTGATCCATTAAAAGATGGACAGGTAACGGTAAGAGGTCAGTACGGAAAGCTACGAGATGTTGAAACAGTCAATGAATTAAAGACAATTACGATAAGTTAGGAGGAAACAATGGCAGAAAAGAAAGACGAAACAAAAACAGTGCCAGAAGTTACTTATACTGTGGATGAATATGCAGAAAATCCACAGGTGTTAGGAGTATCACAAGATATTATCCGAACAGCATTTGCAAGGGCAGGTGTTAAAGAAGCAACGCAGAGCACAGCAAAGAAACTTGTAGATACATTTAAGAAGAAGGAGGTATAAGAACTTGTCCGGATTATTTTTAAAAGGCGAGAAAAAGGAAAGAGCTGGAGTTTATCGCAGACATGAGCAGATCACAAATAATGGTGTAGCATCCGCAATGAACGGAGTTTTCTGTATTCCGGTTCATGCAGATTTTGGTCCAGTTGGAGAGATTCAGAAGATCACATCAAAGAGTGATCTTCTTTCACTTTATATGGAGAGTGGAACGATCGATGCAGCGGTAAAACTGTTTGATGCAGGTGCTAACACGGTATATCTTTACCGTCTTGGAACTGGTGGTAAAGAAGGAAGCCTGTCCTTACAGACAACCACAGCCACAAATGCAGTTACATTAAAGACAAAATATCCAACCGCTTTGAAATTCTCCGTAACTGTAAAACAGAAATTAGGAGATGAAACGACAAAAGAGTGTTCCGTTTACAATGGGGCAACACTTGTTGAGAAAGTAAGCTTTATTGCTGGTGCGGATGTAAATGAGGCTGCAAATCTGGTGGAAGCAATGAAAGACAGCAAGTATTTATCCGCAGAACTTGTTTCTGGAGCATCCGGGATCATGCAGACGGTTGCACAGCAGGCTTTGGCTGGTGGATCAGCACCGGCAGTCACAACAGAAGATTACAGCAATGCGTTTAATGCATTCGAAACTTATGCTTGGAATGTACTGGTGCTTGATACAGTCGAAGAAGATGTTAAAGCATTAGCGAAGACATACATGGAAAGAATCCATTCAAACGGTGCATTGGGTGTTTGCGTACTTGGAGAAGCGGCAGGAAAGTCACTTGCTACAAGAAAAACGAATGCAAAATCCTATAATGCACCATATTTTATTTACTGCGGTAGCGGATATTATAATACTGCCGGAGATAGGGTGGAAGGATATCTTGCTGCAGCAGTTCAGGCAGGTGTGATTGGATGCAAAGATTCAAGTACATCAATTGTACATACAGAGATTCCAGATGCGGAGTCATGCATTGAACAGCTGACGAATGAACAATATGTCGATGCGATCAAATCTGGATTGCTTCTTTTGTCAGAAGGACAGGAAGGACAGGTCTGGTTTGATTCAGGAGTGAACACATATACAGTTCTGGATGAGGACGATGACGAAGGATGGAAGAAGATCAAACGTACAGCTGTCCGTTATGAAGCTTTTGACCGTATCAATCGTACATTAGAACCATTGATCGGTAAGATCAGCAACAATGCAGCGGGCGTTGATAATGTGATTCAGGAAGCTAAAAAAGTACTGGCTGAGATGAACAGAGAAGGAAAGATCTTAGATACCTACGAATTTTATGAGGATACGGAAAATCCACATGCAGCGGATTATGCATTCTTTATTATCCGCATTGATGACGTTGACAGTATGGAAAAGATCTACTTAACATATCAGTTCCAGTACATTGCACAGTAGGAGGTGTTATAGATGAGTGGAAAAGGTTTTGATACTAGAAAACTGATGACAGGAAAAGACGGAAAGCTTTTTATCACACTGGATGGAGTTTCCATCTGGTTTGCATCCGTGGAAGAGTTTACGATCGGAATGAATTTTTCAAATGTAGACTTCCATCCAGCAGGAGATGTACAGACATATGGAGTTCCAGACAGTGTTAAATTTACAGCATCGTTCACTGAAGCTGTAGTAAGAGATGATCTGACGATCGTACCAATGCTGGAAGCGATTAAAAATGGGAAAATTCCTACATTCAGTTTACAGGGCGGTGTTACAGAACCACTTGCTGGTGGCGAAAGTAAATATCTGTTAGATGAATGTATTCCTGATGGAGATACAAACATTCTGGAAGTAAAACCGGGAGAAATCATCAAGAGACAGTGCCAGTTTATTGTTAACAGTGTACCAGATTGTATTAAATCATTGGCAGCATAAAGAAAGGATAAGAAAATGGCAGAGAAGAAAACAAATATCAATGTAACAGAAGAAAATGAAATGGACCTTATCACTGGTCTGTTAAAGGCAGCAGAGTATAAGACAGAGGTAAGCCAGACATTAAATATTCAAAGAAACGGACAGAAATTGTTTAAATTCGATATTCGTCCATTATCTTTTGATGAAATCACTGATTGCAGAAAGAGAGCAACAACTTATATGCCGAATCCGGGTGGAGCATCACTTCCATTAATTGAGAAAAGCGTAAGCAATGCAGATTACATGGCATGGCAGATTTACATTGCAACAGTTCCGGAAAGTGATGGAACAAAATTCTGGGATAATCCAGCATTGAAAGAAGGACTGAACAAAGCTGGTCACATGGTTATGACACAGGCAGAAATTATTAAGGAAATTCTTACAGCTGGAGAACTTGAAGCAGTCAGCGACAAGATCGAAGAATTATCCGGCAGTGGTACAAACGTTATTGATTATGCAAAAAACTAATTAAGTCCAGTCCGTTAGCTTCTCTGCTCGCAGAAAATTATCTACGGACTGGAATGTTGCCATCAAAGCCCTTGATCTCCCAGAAGGAGAGGGCTTTTATTTTTGCAGCACTTATAACAGCTATGGAAGGAGGCGATGCATAAGTGGCAGACAAAGAAATAGTAATTGACGTTGTATCGAAGTATACAGATCATGCATCGCAAGGACTGAACCAGACAGGGAAAGATGCTGAGAAAGTTGAAAAGGAACTCAATAATCTTGGAAAGAAAAGACCACGTATTCATATTGATGCAGACGATAAAGCAAAGCCTAAGATTGACAGAACACGAAAAGAAGGAGAAGGGCTTGGAAAGAAACGATGGACTCCAAAGATTGGAGTTGATGACGAAGCAACTCCTAAAATTCGTAGAATTACATCGGCTGGATTGAAGTTTGGAAAAATGTCTTTTACCGCAGCAGTTAAGATTAAAGACTTTGCAACAACCAAATTAAGTGATCTTAAAGCCAAGGTATTTAATGTCAAAAATGCCGTTGCTGGAGCATTTGCAGCGGTAGGGATTGGACAAACAATCAAAACGTCCATTGATCTGGAAGTGCAACAGCAGAACTTGGAATCATCGTTCGAGGTATTACTTGGAAGTAAGAAGAAAGCCCAGAAGCGAATAGATGATCTGACGACGTTTGCTGGTAGTACCCCATTTACGAGGGATGAAATTTATCAGGCTTCTCGTACCTTACAGGTATTTACTGGAAATGCATTGTCAACTGGAAAAGGGTTAAAAATGGTTGGAGACGTAGCAGCAGGTACGAACTCTGATTTTTCCGATGTAGCTCTATGGGTTGGACGTATGTATGATGGAATGAAGAACCACCAGACAATCGGAGAAGCTACCGCCGCATTACAGGAAATGGGTGCTATTTCTGGACAGGACAGAACAAAACTGGAAGCACTTGCAGCATCGAACAAGAAAATCAGCCAGACATGGCCGCAGGCTATGAAAGCTTTTCAGAAGTATGACGGATTGATGGAAAAGCAGAGCGATAACCTTGGAAACCTGATGCTAGGTGTCAAGTCATTTGTTACAAATAACGTATTTAAGAAGCTTGGAAAAGGTCTTGGAGATGGCATTTCTCCCGGACTTCGTAAGTTCCGTCAGTGGAGATCAGAGAACAAAGAACTGATTGCAGAAATGGGATCAGGGATTGAAAAGTTTTCGGCAGAGATTTCTGGGAAAGCCGTTGATGCAGTATCAAATTTAGCAGAAAAAGCCAATAAATTATTCCAAAGTGACAAGTTTAAAAATGCTTCAATCAGTGGGAAGATCAACATTGCATGGCAAGAAATGATCGGTGATCCATTTTCACAGTGGTGGGATTCAAGTGGAAAGCCAGCAATCGTTAAGAAGATATCTGGTATAGGCAAGGATATCGTTAAAGCCGGAGGCAACTGGTTTAAAGAATCCCTTAAGGATTTATTGCCAGGAGGAATAAAGCCGGAATCGAGGATTATCTTGCCGGTGCGTTAGCACTTAAGTTAGGTTCAGGACTATTCAAAAAGGAATGACATTGACAGACCTCATCACTGGTGGCTCTGGGAATCCTCTTGGAAGTTCTATTGGACTTATGAATGTATCCGCATCCGTTGTAAATGTGAACGGCGGGCTTGGTAGTGGAAGCGGAGGGAGCCCTGTCATACCAACTGGCAGTGGAACTACACCAAAGACAACACAGCCGACAGGACCAACAAGGACACCGGGTGGATTGTTTGGTTTGGGCGGTTCTGGAGTTACTTTGAAAAATGGAGAAACAGTTGCGGCTACTGGATGGAAAGCTTTTCTTGGAAATCTCGGAGTAAAACTTGGATCAGGAGCAGCAACAGCCGGTGGGGCAGCAACCGTTGGTGGTACATCTTTATTAGGTGGAGCTTTAGGAATTGCTGGAATTGGAAGTGCAGCAGGTAACTTTATTAACGCTGCGACAACAAAGAATAAAGCTACTAAGAAAAAAGAAAACTACAGGGGTGGCACGAAACTTGGCATGGTTGGTGGTGGAGCAGCCGCCGGAGCTTTAGTTGGTTCAGCTGTTCCGATTGTTGGCACACTTGCCGGTGGATTGATTGGTGCCGGTGTTGGTGGATTTGCAGCACTGACAAAAGGTAACAAAGCAGGCGATCATATCCGAAAGAACATGGATAAGATCAAAAAGAGTCTGAAAAAGTGCTAAATCGTGGAATGTAACATCAAAACAGGTAAAAGAAATTCAAAAGGGTCAAGAAAAGTACCTTGGAGATAATTACCTTAAAAATCGTAAGGAAGCACTAAAGGATAACAATTCATTAACTGCAAAATCGCAGAAATACTATTCTTACAATAAAGATTCCATACGAAAGATCCGTGAGACATATGAGCCAGAATCCGAAAAGAAAAGAGATCGGTTAAAGAAATCAGTACAGAGCACATATAAAAAGAAAAATAAGAATCTGAATGTTGGACCAGACAAAGAGTATAATCAGCTGACTAATTCTGTTCAGAAAGCTTATGAGGAGAATAAGAAAAATACAAAGCAGACAAACGTCGGTTCTAAGAGTACGAAAGCTTTTTCTGGGGCAACAAGTGTTGCCGGTGGAAAAGTCAGTGGCTTAGGTGGAATGTCTGCAACAGCTGGTGGAAAATTGGGAACTATGGGATCAATGTCACTTGCAGCTGGTGGTAATTTACAAAGTGCTGGAAGTTCCGCATTATCACTTGCAGGTGCTTTAGCATCCGCAGCCTCAACGATTGCATCCGCAGCAAGTACAACTGCTGCACAAGCAAGTGCAATCAAAAGTATTACTAGTGGAAGTTATCTAAGTAATAGCGGTTCTTCAAAATCTGGTAAAAAGAAAACAAGCAAAAGACATCATCCGCACCGAAAGTACAGACAGCCTTACCGAAAAATGGGAAGTTCTTTCATAATGCGAAAGGTAGTCTGGTCAGAGGTCATATCGTTTCTGAATTAGGAGAAGAAGGAAACGAAATGGTTATCCCACTTTCTAAACATCGAAGCCGTGCATTATCTCTCTGGAATCAAGCAGGACAGATTTTAGGCGTTACAAAGCATGCCAAAGGTGGACTTGTTGGAGGATCATCCGGATCTGGAAAAGCTTCGTCTGGTAGCGGTCAGCCAGTGATCAACGTTGGTGGTATTACGATCAGCGTCAATGCATCTGGAAATGACGGCATAGTTGATGCTATCAAAAACTCTAAAGGAGAGATCGCAGATGCTATTATGCAGGCAATCGCAGATGCAATCGGATCAACGGCAAGTAACAGAACAGCGGAGGTAATGTAAATGGACATATATATTACTGGAAAAAATTCAAAAGGGAATGATCAGAAGATACAAATTCCGATCATTCCTGAAGAAATTGAATCATCAATCGAAGGTAAGTTTGCAGAATATGATATCTATAAATTAGGTCAGGTCAGTGTTCCGAATGGTAAAAATCTTTCAGAACTAAGCTGGGAATGTTTTTTTCCCGGAGAAGCAAGAAAAGGTATGAAATTTGTTCGTAAGTGGACTGATCCAGCAACCTTAGATGCACTGATGAAATACTGGGCTAAGTATGGGAAAGTGGTAAATGTCTGTATTACAGGAACGAAGATCAATGTTGATATGCGTGTTTCAGAATACGATTCTACGGTCAAAAGCCTGAATGATTATTACTACACGGTAAGATTTATCGACTACGAAAAAATAAGTGTTTTCTCAACGAAAAGAAGTACCAAAACCACAAAGAAAAGGTCAAAGTAAAGAAAGGACAAACATTACGGAAACTTGCAAAAAATATCTTGGGTCCAGTAAAAATACAAGGTTATTTATAATGCAAATAAGAAACTGATTGATTCTAGGAATAAAAGGAACGTAAGAAACATCCAAAGAAAAGATCAGCAAATATACGATCTATAAAGGACAGGTGCTTGTGATTCCTGTTCAAAGCAGTAAATCAGTTTCTAATTCCAAGGTTGAGGAATTAAAGAAAGCAATGAATAAAGATGGCTACTCGAAGCTGAAAGTTGATAAAAAGCTGACATCTTCGATGAAATCAGCCATGAAAAAGATCACGATTCGAACCGGAAGAAAAGGACAGGTCGTAAAATTTGTCCAGAAAATGGTGGGAGTCAAACAGGATGGTGCTTGCGGATCTAAGACAGTAACAGCGATTAAAACTTACCAACGTAAGCACAAATTAACAGTAACTGGTGTTGCTGATTATAAAACACTGTTAAAAATGATAGGAGGATAGGAAGATATGCCAAGTTTAGGAAATCCGCGGTATAAAGCAGTTGTAAAGACGGCTTCGGGGCAAGAATACGATCTATACAAATCGAAAGTTATACAGGACCTGACAATGTCTGATGATCCTGATTCGCTGGCAAAAGAGGTCAGCTTAACAGTAATGAACGCTGCGAAAAATGGTGTAACACTTGCGACATTGATTCAACCATCAGACCGATTATACATATATGCGAATGTTGGCCATGGAGATTTTGAAGTGTTTCGAGGTGTGATCTGGGATAGAGACAGGGTTACCGATACAGAAAAAAAAGTAACATTTACAGCCTATGATTACTTGATCTATATGATGAAATCTCAAGATTATTTTTATTACAAAAAGGGGCTAAGCACAAAAGAGATTGTAAAAAGAATCTGTACGGCATGGAAGTTGAAACTGAAATACAGTTACGGATCAATCAAAAATAAAAGGATCAAACCAGTACAGAAGAATATTGGAGATATGATCGTATATGTGCTGAACAAGGCGAAAAGCAAACTTTCCAGCCGATATATTTTTACGATTGAAGGAACTACAGTGATTGTCAAGTATGCCAATACTAATACAACGATTTATAAGATTGAGGAAGGAAAGAATGTAATATCCATAGAGGTTAAAGTAACAATGGATGATATCGTTACAAAGATAAAGATCTACGGAGAAGCAAAGAAAAAGTCAATTCCTAAACTTGCATCAATGTCTAAGAATACATCGAAGTTTGGAACGATCCAAGAAATTATGGACAAAGACAAGAAAGAGAAACTTTCGAAAATAAAGAAACAAGCACAAAAGAAATTGAAGAGCAGTGCAAAGGTTAAGTATGAATACATAGTAACGGCGATTAGCAATCCGAAGATCAAACGTGGAGACACCGTTTATGTTGGATGTGGTACCGCTGGACTGAAAGGAAATAAAACAGTAAAAAGTATTACGCATGATTGTGTTGCTGGTACGATGGACGTTGTTTTTTACTAAAGGAGAGTTTTATGCAGAGAAATGGAAGAAAAAATTTTATCCGGGCAATCGAACAGATTTCTAAAGGAAACCAAAGTGCAGCGGATGTTGTTGCAGAACTTGGAACTATGAAAGACGGAGGGATTCTTCCTGACTCTTATCCAGAAAGTGCAGAACCTGATGACGATTTTTTGATGTTATCTGATGCAAAAGTAAGTGATGGCGATCGAGTATTACTGATCTGGACAGATGCAGAGGAAATCGTTGTGATCGGTAAAGTGGAAGGAGATGAAGAAGATGCCGGATAATCTTTTCCCAGAGGAATATGAAAATGAAGAAGAATATTTTGAAGATGAAGAGAATGAAGGAACTGAGGAAGAAAATACAGAAGAAGAGGAAGATGCAGGTTATAAACCCAGCATCTTTTTTGATTTTGATACTGGAGACTTTGTTACGCTTCACGATGGAAAATTAAAAGAGGCATCTGGGTTCGAGGCGTGGGTGCAATGGTGTTACAAAACGATCATGACACAAAGATACGCTCATGAAGGATATTCCACCGACATTGGGATTGACTATGAAAGTGCCTTGCAAGCGGATAGCCGTGAAGAGGCAGAAAGCATTTTACAAAGAGAAATCGAAGAAGCATTGATGGCTGATCCGTCCGAAAGAACTTTGTACGTTGGGAATATTATGTTTCAATGGGAAGCAGAACATTGTCTTGTAACAGTACAGGTGCAGGGTATTGATGGAGATATAGAAATACAGACACAATTTGAAAGTGAGGTGGTCTAAAATGGCATTGGAAGCAGAAGAACTAGAATTGCCAGATTTCTTGAATAATTCGAGTGAAGAGGAAATCCATGAAAAGATGCTTAGCAATCTTCCAGAAGATATTGATAAATCCGAAGGCGGTTTTCCTTGGGATTTTACACGTCCGACAGCGATTGAGATAGCAGAGCTAAAAGAATATGTGCTTGTGGAAGTATTGAAAAGTCTTTCGCCGGTAACCTGTGAAGAATCTTACCTATTGGATTACCACGCTGATGGAAGAGGTCTTGTACGAAGAGAATCGGTAAATGCAACAGGATATGTGACTGTTACAGCAAAAGCCGGTCTTGTTATTCCTTTAGGATATGGTTTTTCTACAGAAGCAGATGACGAAGGAAATACGATAGATTTTGTAACAACAGAGGAAGTTACGGTCGATTCTCTTGGAAATGCAAAGATTCCAATTGAGGCAGCAGAAGGAGGATCTGCAAGCAATGTTGGAGTAAATACGATCGTATTACATACTGGAGATGAGACAGGAGAACTGCTCGATGAAATAATCTCTGTTACAAATGAGGAAGCTGTTACAGGCGGTTTGGATGAAGAGGACGATGATACTTTAAGAGAACGAATTGTTGAGTATGATCGAAGCCATGACATTTCCTATGTTGGGAATGTGGCAGACTATAAACGATGGGCATTGTCAGTTCCCGGTGTTGGTGCAGTTACTGTGATACCAGCAAAAGATGACTCTGGAATAATCAAGATCATCTTAATGGATCAGAACGGAGTACCAGCATCGAAGCAGATTCAAGATGCTGTGTATGATTATATTATGCGTCCAGATAGTGAATCAGATCGCTTAGCACCGCCCAATGCTGTATTAGAGATAACGGCTCCTGAAACAGTAGTAGTTAACATATCAGCTGTGGTTTATTTGAGAGAAGCAGAAATTGGCGATGTGCAGAATGATTTGAAAGCTGCACTTCAGTCATATTTGTTAAATGTTTCATCGAATGATAGTGCGGTTAGAATATCAGCGATCAACAGTATCCTTGGATCTGTATCAGGTATCTATGATTATGACAGTGTACAAATCAATGGAGTGTCAAAAAATGTAGACCTTGAATCTGGACAAATGCCGGTTTTAGGAATAGTAACAATAACGGAGGGATGATACTATGTGGTATAAAACAGACCTTATGGAGCAAATCCTGACGAGTGAAAGTGCAAAACAAATGATTGACTATGTATCGCCGATTTATGGGAAATCAAGAATCGGACTTTGGCTGTTCCAAGTGATCGGACTTGAGATAGATGACGTAAAAACAATATGTGAAGATATATTTGATCAGATATTTGTTGATCGTGCTACATGGGGGCTCCCTATTTGGGAAAAAGAATACGGAATAACGCCGCTTCCAGATCAGACGATTGAGCAGAGAAGAACACAGATTTTGCAAATGAGGATAAAAAGGCCTTTGAATCCTAAAAGGTTTGAAAAGATCATAGAAGCTTTGAGCGGTGTAGAAACAAAGCTCATAGAAAATACAGCAAAAAATACATTTCAAGTCAATCTTTATGGCGAAGTAAATAATTATGATGAAGTAGTAAGAAGAATTGACGAATTGAAACCAGCACATTTATTGTGCAATATTCGTGTTTCAGACGTTATAGAATCAGAGACGGCATTGAATTATGCGATTGTTTCAAGCTCTTGTGAATATTCTTCTTCGATCGTTAGTGAGGTATAAAATCATGTGGGAAAATACAGTAATTACAAATGCAGGTATTGAATTATTAAAGAATGCCTTAAGCGGAGGAACAATAACAGTAACAGCGATCAAGTCTGGTGCTGGTAAAGTTGACGTTAGTGCTTTGAAAAGTCAGACGGCGGTATCATCAATTAAGCAGTCTGGAACAGTACAGGGCGTGACAAAAACAAACGAAACAATCAAGATAGGAGTATTGTTTTCAAACGCTGGTTTATCTGCCGGATACAGCATGACACAGCTTGGAATTTATGCAAAAGGATCAACCGGAAGTGAAGTGTTGTTTGCGATTTCTCAAAGTACAACAGGGAAAGAAGTTCCGGCAGAATCGGCTATGCCGTCATGGTCGTTAGTACATAATTTTTACATCAAGCTTAATAATGATGTAAAAATGACAGCAACGGTTGATCCAGAAGGGTACGTTACATTTGAAACTATGCAGACAGCGTTAAATACGCATACAGGAAACAAGAGCAACCCTCATAGTGTTACTAAGTCGCAAGTAGGCTTAGGGAACGTTCCGAACGTAGCGACAAATGATCAGACACCGACATATTCAGATACAACAACTCTTGTGACTTTATCAAGTGGCGAGAAAATATCTATTGCATTTGCAAAGATTAAACTTGCAATTACAACTCTGATTAATCATCTTGCGAATAAAAGTAATCCTCACGGAGTTACCAAAAGCCAAGTTGGATTAGGCAATGTGGAGAATAAAAGCAGTGCTACAATCCGTGGAGAATTAACCAAAGGTAATGTAACGACAGCCCTTGGATTTACGCCAGCAAATCAGACTGACATGACGAATGCACAGGATGCTATTACGCAGCTAAATTCTGAAAGAGCATTTTTATCAAAAGTATTTTCTGGAACAAACAACAAAATGATTTACTGGCAAAGATGTCAGTCTGAAATTGCAAAAGCATTAGGCATGCAAATATCAGACATAAATAACGAAAAGTTATATATAGCAGCTTGCAACGGTGATTGAATGCGTATCAAGGTCTGGTAACAGGTGCTGCTTTACAATGGATAATACAAATTTAAATATAAACATAGATTATCCAGTGATACAAACGGTGTTGTTAGGATTAATTTTATGATTTATCGTAAATTAAATTAATCTATATCATATACTATGGAGGTATATACACATGTTGAGTACACTGTAGGAAAATATATTGTTATATCACCATTTGTGTCAATTTTAACAGCACCAATATTATTAAAATTAACATCATCATCGGTATAGCAAGCCGATCCGCATTTTATTTTAGGTCTAAAACCTTCTGGAACAAAAACAAGTTGTAATCCCAACACTAGGAGAATTGCAATGGAAATATCCATTTATATATACTTTTCCATTATGTTTATAACTGTTTCCGGTGAATGCATATTTTGAATCTATGCTAGTAATTGTAAATTCTATTCTGTTATTTAAGTCAGAATTTAGCTGCGGAAGTCTACGAATCCTCCGCAGCGGAAAAGATATAATGCACACATAACACACAAAGGAGAATGTATTATGCGTGACAGAATTATAAGCAATGTTTTGATTAAAATGGGCAATAGAATCAAGAAAAAAGAGCTAGATTATCTTGAAAATGTGCTGGTAGAAGAGTTCCGAGATGTACAGATTAAGAAAGAATCGACGGAATTGACGGAATACAATGACAGTTTAAAGAAGCTAAAAGATACGTTCCTTGCAACGCTGATTGTAGAAAATAAATCCAACAGAACGATTGAACAGTATAATTTACATCTAACACAGTTTGTAGATTATTTCACTGGAAAAGAAGCAAAAGACATAGATGCAACCGATATTAGGGGATTTTTATATGCGTATAAGCAAAGCAGAGGCATATCGAATTTATCATTAAACAATAAGCGATCAGCGATATCCTCGTTTTTTAGTTGGCTGGCTGATGAGGAGTACATTGACAAAGATCCAACTCGAAAAATTAAGAAAATCAAAGTAACAAAGAAAAAGAAGAAGGCGTTTACAGCTGATGAAATGGAACGTATGCGTATAGCATGTAAGGATATTCGTGATCGGGCGTTGATAGAGATGTTAGCATCCACAGGTTGTCGTGTCTCAGAACTAAGCAGTATAAAGCTAAACGATATAGATTTTATTCGAAAGAAAGTGCGGATCATTGGTAAAGGAGATAAAGAGCGAACGGTGTTTATATCAGATCAGGCAATGATTTATCTGAATAGATATTTAGAAGCCAGACAAGATAATAACATTTCACTTTTTGTTTCTAAGAGGCATCCATATGATCAATTAAGAAAAGACGGAATCGAGCGAATTGTAAGAGATTTAGGAAAATCATGTAATGTATATGCACATCCGCATAAATTCCGACGGACGTTATGTACGCAATTGATTAAGCGAGGCATGCCGCTTCAGGATGTTGCGATTTTGTTAGGTCATGCAGACATTAATATGACTGCCGGTACATACTATGATGCTTCGGACGATATGATTGAATATGAATATATTCGTTATGCAGCTTAAAGAATAATAATCAATCTAATATATAAACTATTAAATCTGCTTAAAAGGGAAGGAGATTTTATTTTTATGCAAAAAATTAAATTTAGAAGCAGATCTCCATGTATTTGTTTAGAAAATATGAAAAATTAAATATCAATAGCACAACTAAATTCTGACTTAAAAGATGCACTTGTAACTCAATATGCCGAATTGAATGGTACTGGAAACAACTATTTTTATGTTGATCGTAAACAAGGTTATCGCTTGAGTTCTGCGATATTGCATGTATATGATACTGGTTATATACGTGTTGAAGCAATATCTCAGGAAGTTAACAATGAGAATTGTTATGTGTTATGGACAAATAATAGTTATCCACAAAACAAAAAAATTGGCTGTGATCTTGTATGGATCAAAGAAAACTTCCTATGGAATTAAAATATTTTAATTTGACTTATAGCATATAACTTCACAAGGACATCCTTGATATGCAGAAGGGATTTCTATCAAATATAATTCTTTTCCATACAATGCCATGCCTAATACGTTATAACGCCATTGATCATACTTTTTCACTCTTATAGCTACTGGCACCATGTTATCGGGCCAATTGGCATGAATGATACCTTCTGAGTTATTAGGTGTGGTCATATTGCCTAAAAACTGTATTATGCTTTTTGTATCAGAATTTAGTTGTGCTATTGAGTAAAAACAGAGAAAAAGGAGAAAAAGATATGGCTATAAAAACAGTACAAGCGACTATTAACGGTCAAACGTATACGTTAACACTTAACAGTACAAGTGGAAAGTATGAAGCTACGGTAACAGCTCCGTCTAAGAGCTCGTACAATCAATCCGGACATTATTACGGAGTAACAGTAAAAGCAACCGACGTTGCAGGAAACATAACAACAAAAGATGCAGCAGATGCAACTCTTGGAAAATCTTTACGTTTACAAGTAAAAGAAAAAGTTGCACCTATTATTGCGATAACAGCACCGACAGTTGGAACATACTTAACGAATAATAAACCAACGATTACCTGGAAGGTAACAGATGCAGATTCAGGAGTTAATCCGGCAACAATTGGAATTACGATTGATAGTGGAACAAAAATAACAGGAGATTCAATTGCCAAAACGGCAATCACCGAAGGATATCAGTGTACATATACACCGACAACAGCATTATCTGATGGTAGTCACACAATCAAACTTGATGCAAGTGATTATGATGGAAATGCAGCAGCTACAAGCTCAATGTCATTTAAGGTAGATACAGTTCCACCTGCATTAACATTGTCCAGCCCAACGGACAAACTTGTTACAAATCAGTCTGCATGCACAGTAAAAGGTACAACCAACGATGCAACCTCAAGTCCTGTAACAGTTACAGTTAAGCTTAATTCTGGAGCAGCAGAAGCAGTCACAGTTGGAAGCGATGGAAGGTTCAGCAAGGCTCTTACTCTTGCAGAAGGTACAAACACAATTATAGTTGTCGCAAAAGATGGTGCTGGTAAGACAACTACAGTAACACGTACCGTTACGTTAAATACAGTGGCACCTACGATTAAGAGCGTAACGATTACACCAAATCCAGTCGATGCAGGAAAGACATTTATCATATCCGTTGAAGTAACGGACTAGGTTAGTTGTTATGGTAGTTCGACTAGAGGGAAACGTAAACGGAGAGTCAGTGATCTTAACTAGATCCGCTGACTCTTTAGATTTATGGGAGTCCGTTATACCAGCTACATTAAACGGAAGGTATGTAATCGGATTAACTGCATATGATGAGGCAGGGAATGTAAGTAGCTATTCTACATACATACTTACAGTAGATCTTAAAGCATTAAGAGTTTCACTGAAGCCTTTTGATTTGTATGCAACCTTGCACAACGAAAAATAAGAAGAAATAAAAGAGGAGGAGAACATGCAAAAAAAGAAAGTGATCATAATGCATCCGGGAGAATCCAGAACAGCAGTAATTACTATACATTCTATTAAGCAAGAGAAATTTACAATCGAAAGTGCGGAGTACTCGCTAATACGCATGAAAGACAAAGCTGAAGAAAGCACTGGAGTTTGTAATATTAAAGAACATGATATAGAAGCACTGATTTCTCCTCAAAAACGTGGTACCTATGTACTAAACATCAGATATGCAGTATTGGACGAAATCTTAATAGAGCATATAGAAGTGAAGGTGGTATGAGATGGCAGAAATCATTGAAATTAAGTCTGTAAGTCTGTCTCCTAACCCAGTACAGACTGGTGGAAAAGTTAAGATCAGCGTAGGACTTGAAGCAAACGAAAGTGATGTTGATTGCTTCTATTGCATATTTTCTTCCGAATTAGAAAAAAGTCAAGTAACAATGACAGCAACGGTGTAGCTGAGGAAGGAGACATATTGGAAGATGAATACTTAAGACGACACGAACATGAAGAGTTTGCCAAAGATGTAGATCGTGAGCATAAGAGACAAAACAAAAGAATTGCAGCATTAGAAGTGACAGTAAGACAGATCAATGATCTTACACTGTCTGTACAAAAACTTGCGATCAATATGGAACACATGCTCGTTAATCAGACAGAACAAAGCAAAAGGCTTGAAGAGTTAGAGAACCGAGATGGAGAGAAATGGAGAAGCGTTTCTATGTATGTCCTGACTGCATTAATCGGTGCAGTGCTCGGATTTGCACTCAAACAAGTTGGGATATAAGAAGGAGAGATAAGATGAAAGAATTATTTGAACAGAATAAGGTGTTTTTTTTGGCAGTGATCACAGTATTGATCATTGCTTTTTTAGTTAAGAAACTGATCGACTATATCACAAAGAAAGGTCTTGAAGGAATCAGACTGGATGTGTACAAGCTGTTTGTAGAAGCAGAGAAAACCTTCCGAGCATCCAAGCAAGGACAGCAGAAATTTGATTATGTAATACATATGGCCAGAGGACTTTTACCTAAACCTATTCAATTATTTGTAAGCGAGAGCATGTTAAAAGAAGCTGTGCAACTGTGGTTTGACGGTATTAAAGATCTACTCGATGATGGTAAATTAAATAATTCAGTATACGATTTAGAAGATGTTGAGGAAGTCAGCAGAGAAGATAAGATCAATCATACGACAGAGTTAGATGACGGAACATGGACAAATTACGCAGAGACTCCGTTACCTGAAACTGAATTAGAAGATCCAGAGGAACAGGAACAGACAGAAGATAATCAGGCAGCAGCAGAACAGGAGGTGTAGACATATGAGAATCGCATTGACAGTAGGACACAGTTTGCTTAAAAATGGATCATATACATCAGCAAGTGGAGAAGATTGCGGTGGAGTAAACGAGTATAAGTACAATAAAAAGCTGATGAAAAAGGTAAAAGAATATCTTGAAAGCGACGGACACAGTGTTGATCTGTATATCTGCCCAGAGAAGGTATTTACCGCTGCGTCACAGGAAAAATCATGGAAACTGACACGTTTAAATGCAAAGAATTATGATCTTGTTGTCGAAGGTCACTTGAATTGCTATAATGGAAAAGCACACGGAACAGAAGTATTATACGTTTCCGAAAATGGTAAGAAGTACGCAAAGAGAGTCCAGAAGAAACTCGTATCTGCTAGATTTACAGATCGTAACGTGCAGAAGAGAACGAACCTGTATATGCTGAATAGTACAAAGGCAACAACGATCATGACAGAGAGTTTTTTCTGTGATTCTAAGTCCGATTATAAAATCGGTAAGTACGTAAATAAGATCGCTAAGTTGATCGCAGAAGGAATCTGCAATAAAAGCTTGGAATAGTTACCAAGGCTAAGGAATCTGTAAAAACGACAGTGAAGAAAGTTACCAAAGCAACTGTATATGCTAAGGTTGTCACAAAATCTGATCCACTGATGATCAGACAGAGTGCAAACGTATCATCTAAGATCATTGGTAAAATTCCGAAAGGATCAAAAGCAGAAGTAATTAAAAAAGGCAGCACGTGGACGAAAGTTAAGTACAAGAGCGTAACAGGGTACTCAGCTACAAGATACCTTAAATTTTAATATTAACCAGGGAGAAATCCTCTGGTCTTTTTTTATTTCCAGAAATTACATAATTATTTTTATAGATAATCCAACAATAATATGTTAGCATAAAAGAAAACGTTGGAGGTATAAGTGATAATGATATGGAATATACAAAGCTATTATAGAAAAGCAGAATACAAATCAGATATACAATTGTATGAAGATATTCTCGAAAAGAAAGATGTTTCATTAGCTATTGGAGCGATTGAAGAGTACTTAAATTTAGCACAAAATCCAGCAGAATTATCAAATCAAAAAGTTGGAAAATATGAGTTACGAAATGTTGAAAGTGCAATTATATGTTATTTAGCTTTAGAAAAGTTAGTGATGATACAGATTTAAAAAGTAATTGGCGACAAAAATAGAAGAAGTAGAACAAATTGCACAAATAAAAACGGGAAAAAATTTGCTGATTAAATGTTTCTTACGGGAGAAAAATATGAATATAGAAGAAAAATTAAGAAAAGTTTTTGAAGATCCGAAATTAAAAGATGTTAGTGTAGATATAATTATTAAAACTAACAATATTCATTACCAATTAATTAGGTTAGGAAACAATCCAAAACCTAATATTGCATTAACAATTAATATTCATAATGAAGTAATCACTTGTTTTAAAAATGAAGATGAATCAAATAGAGATCTTAGAATGTCATTTTCAGCTGACGGAAATGAATTTAATGCAATAATGTATATACTCAAACAATGGCTATATGGAAATGCTGGAATTAAATTAGATTAATTTCTAAAAACTCGGACTTTTTGGCCCGAGTTTTTCTATGCTCTTTAATTAAGAAATAATCTTACGTTTTCCGTAATAATTTTCCAAATCCATTATTTTTAAGTAAATAATGGTACATTAAAGCGGAAGGAGCAAGATAATGTGATTAGAGTGTTGCTATCTGCACGATTAGGCGAGAAAAGATTAACACAAGCAGATCTGGCACGTATGACAGGAATACGTCCGGCTACAATCAATGAACTGTACCACGAGATTGCAGATCGAGTTAGCTTAGAACATTTGGATTTAATTTGTGAAGCACTAGATTGTGATCTGAGCGATTTGATTGTACGAGTTGGACCAGATGAAGAATTAAAATTTCAAACCAAGATCGTTAAGACTTCAAAATAGTAATAAGCTGCGTATTAGTAAAAAATGCGCAGCTTATTATTTTATTTGAAAAATACAGAATATGTGTATATAATATAGAAGAAACAGGAAGTAAATGATTGATCTATAAGCAATAGGATTTGTGACATTATAAAAAATAGCTGTGACATTAATTTGACATTAAAAACGTAATTTAAATACATAAAATGTTAAAAATACTTGTAATATTTGAATATATTGAGCTGATAACCATTAAAAAATAAGTCATAATACCCATTCATAATTACCGCTTTATTGTTGGATTTAACGCAGGGCTTATTGGGGCCGGTGTGTTAGGCTTTATCCAGCCAACAACATCTGCCGTATTACATAATACTTCAACCCTTTGTATAGGGCTTAGAAGCATGAAAAATCTGGTGTCTGAGGAAGAATTACAGTAAAAATCAAGAAGGTTAGTCGTGAAATTTGACTAGCCTTCTTTTTGGGTTGTGACATTAAATTTTTGCTTTTCGGGATTCCGTGACATTAATTTGACATTAATTTGACATTAAAATTTGAAATTATTCTGGTTTCATGGATTTCAACTGTTCAAACATCTCAATATCTGCTGCATTCAGTTTGATATTCGAACAATAATTTTTCCCTTCTGGAGATGTAATAGAAATCTCGATCACAGCATCCTGTTTAAGTGCCTGCTCTCTCCATACAGCATTCATGAAATTCTTGAATTTTGGATGATCTTGATCAAACCGTTTGAATGCATTTTTTATCTGCTGAAACTTTAACATCTGATTAAAATTTATTGCCATGAGGATAAATTCTCCTTTCTTTGTCTGTCGCTTTCATAAATAAATCATATCAAAAATAAGAAAAAACGTCAAATAACGTATTGACGAACAGCCTAGAAGTGAGTAAAATTGTTCATTGCTACTCAGAAACAGATTCTTATCACAGGAGGTATTAACATTGGATTTTTATCAACAGTTACAATTAAGTTCCATCGGTTCCAAACAATGGATCAAAGGTGCCAAAGATTCAAAAGAGAAACATAAACGTATCCTTATCTATAATTTTAAAGTATATTTAGTTGTTGCATTTTGTTTTGCATTAGTAACTCTTTACAGTATGATCTTTGGATCACAAAACAGTGTTGTCGGCGTGCTAGTCTTACTGGTTTTAATGATCTTACGACAGGTTGACTTCGGAATCGATACAAAACACAGCATTGGCGTTATCTTTATGATTTTTGCAATCCTTGCGATTGGACCAAGACTCGCTAATACTGTAAATACTGTTCCTGCTTTTTTTATTCATTTTCTTTGTATTATGGCAATCATGATCTTAAGCTGCCATAACGTTATCATGTCCAATCAGTCCACATTTATCTTAGGATATTTGTTATTCTATGGATATGATGTTACAGGGCATAACTATGTGTTAAGATGTTGCGGATTATTTGTAGGTGCTGTGATCTGTTCCCTTGTATTTTACAAGAATCATAGAAATCGAACATTTCATAGAGGATTTTATCATTTATTTAAGGAATTTCATCTGTTTTCTGCAAGAAGCAGCTGGTATTTAAGATTATCTCTTGGAATTTCTACTGCAATGTTGATCGGAGAATTGGTTCATATGCCAAGAGTTATGTGGATCGGGATTGCTGCAATGTCTGTCCTGTTGCCATTTTCAAAAGATATGAAATACCGTGTACAAAGAAGAGGACCATTTAATATTCTTGGATGTATGATCTTTCTTATTTTACATGCGATCCTTCCTGATCATATCTTTCAATGGATCGGTCTGATCGGCGGGATAGGAGTTGGTTATTCTGCTGGATATGCCTTGGCAAACCGTTTTCAACACCTTTGGGGCTCTTTATATTGCAGAGAATCTTTTTGGCCTGAGGAATGCCATCATCCTAAGAATCGCTGCCAATGTCTTTGGCTCTCTTTATACTTATGGATTTGACCAGTTATTCCGAAAGATAACGACTAGCATTCGAAATCTTTTTGAAAATAATTCCATTATGACAGATCAGGCATAACATCTTTGAATGATACCTTAGAAACAGGATATAATTATTACTGAAAATCATTGAAATTAATTAATAGAAGGAGGAGTAAAAGAGCAATGTGTACAGCTGCAACTTACAAGACAAAAGATTTTTATTTTGGAAGAACTTTAGATTATGAATTCTCTTATGGAGATGAGGTTGTGATCACTCCAAGAAATTATCCATTTCATTTTAGACATATCGATGCCATAGAAAGTCATTATGCTATGATCGGAATGGCTCATGTAGTCGACAATGACCCTTTGTATTATGATGCATTCAATGAATGTGGACTGGCAATGGCTGGGCTTAATTTTGTTGGAAATGCAGCATATTATGATATAGAAGAAGGTAAAGACAATATCGCACAGTTTGAATTTATCCCTTGGATTCTTGGAACTTGTGCAAATCTTGAGGAAGCGAAGACAGCATTGATTCATATGAATCTTACCAATACCCCTTACAGTGAACAATTTCCATTAGCGCAGCTTCACTGGATCATTGCAGATCAATCTGGTGCGATCACAGTCGAAGCAATGGAAGATGGGATGCATATCTATGAAAATAACGTTGGGGTATTAACAAATAATCCTCCATTTAACATTCAGATGTTCTTATTAAATCAATATATGAATCTTTCTCCAAAACAACCAGAAAATCTATTTGCAAAAGATATCGATTTAGATCAATACAGTCGTGGAATGGGTGCGATTGGTCTTATGGAGATCTTTCTTCATCCTCACGTTTTGCTAAAGTAGCATTTACCAAATTACATTCTGTCTCTGGAGATTCTGAAAATGAAAGTGTCAATCAGTTTTTCCATATTCTTGGATCTGTCGATCAGCAAAGAGGATGCTGCGATGTCAATGGAAAATATGAGATTACCTTATATACTTCTTGTTGTAATACGCAAAAAGGAATCTACTATTATACAACCTATGATAATCACCAGATCAGTGCTGTTGATATGACAAAAGAAGATTTAAACACAAAAAATCTGATTTGTTATGAAGTGATCACTGGGGAACACATTCAAATGCAAAATTAAATAAAAAAGCACCACTATTTCATTAAACTGAAAGGAATGACAAAATGGAAGTCAGATTGGCAACTCCACAGGATGCAGAAGAATTACTGGAAATTTACCGCTATTATGTAGAACATACAGCAATCACATTTGAATATGAAACACCTTCGATAACAGAATTCCGTCAAAGGATCAAACAGACATTAAAACGCTATCCTTATCTGGCGGCTGTTGATGGGCATGGAAAGATTGTCGGATATGCATATGCATCATCTTTTAAAAACCGTGCTGCATATGACTGGTCCGTAGAAACAACCATTTATGTAGATAAGGATGTAAAACGACAGGGAATCGGGAAAAAATTATATGAGGCATTAGAAGAAATCCTTCGAAAACAACATGTGATCAATTTGGATGCGTGCATTACAGATCCGGAAATCGAAGATGAATATGTTACAAAAAACAGTGTTCAGTATCATGAACATCTTGGTTATCATATGGTTGGAAAATTTTATAAAAGCGGCTATAAATTCGGACGTTGGTATGATATGGTCTGGATGGAAAAATATATTGGAAAACATAAAGAACATCCAGAAGCATTTATCCCTTTTTCTATTTTATAAAGAGTTTAAAACTTTTAAAAATCAAGAAAAACTGATATAATGAAATATAAATATGCTAAACAAAAGAAAACAGGAGTATTTAATTATGCCAGTATTTGATTTTAGTAACGATACATCAGAAATAAAAGAAGAAGTAGTCTGTACTTATACAACATTTTCTTCGAATGTAGATCATGCTACGATAGAATGCCCTATCTTGATTTTATCAAACAAGAAGAAGCAGTGGGAGCATCATTCCTGTGGTGTATTTTCTGATCAAGATAAGCAGACAGCCTTTGAATTTGAGGGAGAAGATGGGACAGTAATATCTGATATCTTAAAATTAGATTCCCGTTTTGTAAGCCTGGTCAGATGGCTTGGAGAGAATCATATTCATGTCCGCTTATCTGGGGAGAATACAGTAGAAGGTTATTGTGTATACAAGATCAGAGAAATTGCTCTTGGCGGTGGCACCAAATTATCTGCAGAAGATGGTTTCCTTCAGTTTATGATCGAACGTTTATTCCAAAGTGATGCACCAGATGAACGGATCACTGATGAAAATCTTGATGAGATGGGTGATGATATGAAACTTACCAGCATCCAGAGTATCACAGATTTTATGACATGTGCCGGAAGTACGCTGCCTGATAATATTCGTCTATGGGCAAGAAGAAATCTTGCTGTTGCAAAATCTCATGAAGTTTCACAAGAAGAGAGACGTCATGCCCAGCGTGCATTATCCATCATGATGAACATCCAATGGAAGAGTAATTATTTTAAAGCGATCGATCCTGAAGAAGCAAGACGGATTCTTGATGAAGAACTCTATGGTATGGAACGTGTGAAACAAAGAATCATTGAAACGATCATTCAGATCAATCGTACACACACGCTGCCTGCTTATGGATTATTATTAGTTGGACCTGCTGGAACAGGAAAATCTCAGATTGCTTATGCTGTTGCAAGAATTTTAAAACTTCCATGGACAACTCTTGATATGAGTTCCATTAACGATCCAGAGCAGTTAACGGGAAGTTCCCGTATTTATGCAAATGCAAAACCAGGGATCATCATGGATGCATTTTCCATGGCAGGAGAATCAAATCTTGTATTTATCATTAACGAGCTTGATAAAGCCAATTCAGGAAAAGGAAATGGAAATCCTGCAGATGTTTTACTAACATTGCTTGATAATCTCGGATTTACCGATAATTATATGGAATGTATGATCCCAACAGTTGGAGTATATCCAATTGCCACTGCAAATGAAAAGACCAGATCAGTGCACCATTGATGTCACGTTTTGCAGTCATTGACATCCCTGATTACACACCGGAAGAGAAGCGATCTTCCAAAGATTTGCACTCCCTAAGGTATTAAAACGTATGGGATTAAAAGATGATGAATGTATTATGACAGATGAGGCCTTAGATGCTGTCATTGAGATGTATTCTGAAACCACAGGAATCAGAGATCTGGAACAAGCCGCAGAACATATTGCAGCCAATGCATTATATCAGATTGAAGTCCATCATATGAATAGTGTAACATTTGATGGTGCAATGGTAAGAAATCTGCTTTTATAATTTATAAGTTGTTATTTGACGAAGTATGAATTTTAATGATATAGTAAATCATAGACATTACAAATTATAATTCTCAAACGGAGGTCACATCATGGACATGGAGAAAATCTACTTAACAATGAAACGTACCGGTGCTGGAAACATCGTGCTTGGAATCTTATCCATTTGTATTGGACTTGCATCTGGAATCATGCTAATCATCACAGGTGCAAATCTGTTAAAGAAAAAGAAGCATTTAAGTTTCTAAATAACATCTGAATGATAAAGGAACATGAAATTGGAATAAGATTTTCAATGTTCCTTTATTTTTTTTACATTTGACAATAATGATATAAAATATGGAAAGAAATATGGAAAGAACAGACCTTGAAAGTGCCATATGCTTAAGAATCAATCTATACGCAAAATACCGATTTAAATTATAGATTGCTGATAAAAGACAGAGAAGCCAGTATTTTACTGGCCTCTCTCGATATTTTTATTTTATGTAATTCAAATTACTAATCCAATGAATCTTACGATTAATGCTGCAATCCATGCAATCATACATTGCCATAATGCCAGACCAACCGCCCATCTTGTTCCTAGTTCACGTTTTACAGATGCGATGGCCGCAACGCATGGAGAATAAAGCAAACTAAATACTAATAAAGAACTTGCGGCTAATGGTGTGATCGCCGCTGTGATATTTCCATTGAATAAAACTCCTAATGTTGAAACTACACTTTCTTTTGCCATAAATCCACTGATCAATGATGTCACGATTCTCCAATCTCCCAATCCTAATGGTGAAAAAACTGGTACTAACACACCAGCTACCATTGCTAAAATGCTATGTGCAGAATCTTCTACCATATTTAACTGCAGATCAAATCTCTGTAAAAACCATACAACGATCGTGGCGACCAAAATCACAGAAAATGCTTTTTGTAAGAAATCTTTTGCTTTCTCCCATAATAATTGTGCTACATTCTTCACTCCTGGAAGTCTGTAATTTGGTAACTCCATAACAAATGGCACTGGTTCTCCTTTAAATAACGTTCCCTTATATAAAAATGCAATCAAAATACCTATCATGATTCCTGCTAAATATAATCCTGCCATAATAAGACCGCCACGTTTTGGGAAAAATGCATTCACGAAAAAAGAATAAATTGGCAGCTTGGCTGTACAGCTCATAAATGGTGTTAAAAGAATCGTCATCTTACGGTCTCGTTCACTCGTTAAAGTCCTTGTTGCCATAACCGCAGGCACTGTACATCCAAAACCGATCAGCATCGGAACGATACTTCGCCCAGACAATCCAATCTTTCGAAGCATTTTATCCATAACAAATGCCACTCTTGCTATGTATCCACTGTCCTCCATTAATGATAAGAAGAAAAATAAGGTTACAATGATCGGTAAAAAGCTTAGTACACTTCCTACACCAGTAAAGATTCCTTCAATCACCAGACTATGGATCGCATGATTCACGTGAGCCGCAGTTAATGCCTGATCTGCAATTACTGAGATTTTATCAATTCCTAATTGCAAGATTCCTTGAAGCCAGGCCCCGATCACATTAAATGTAAGATAGAATACCAAAACCATGATTCCTACAAAACAAGGAATTGCTGTATACTTTCCTGTTAGAACTCGATCGATCTTTTCGCTTCGGATCCGTTCTTTACTTTCTTTTGGTTTGACAACAGTCTGTTCACATAAACGCTCAATAAAATCAAATCTCATGTCTGCGATTGCTGCACTTCGATCTAAATCTCGTTCTGTCTCCATCTGCTTGACAATATGCTCTAACATTTCCATTTCATTTTGATCAAGCTTTAATTGTTCTAAGATCAAAGGATCTCCTTCAATAGCTTTTGTCGCTGCAAAACGAACTGGTATCTGTGCCTTTTCCGCGTGATCTTCAATCAAATGTATTACTGCATGAATACAACGATGCACTGCACCATTATGATCTTCTTTATCACAAAAATCCTGCCGCAATGGTTTTTCCTGATATTTTGCAATGTGAAGTGCATGTTTTACAACTTCATCGACTCCTTCATTCTTTGCCGCTGAAATCGGAACAATTGGAACACCTAGCAATGATTCCATTTCATTGACATTGATCGATCCTTGATTCCCAACAACTTCATCCATCATATTTAAGGCCACCACCATTGGAATGTCCATCTCTAATAACTGCATAGTAAGGTAAAGATTTCGTTCAATATTTGTCGCGTCTAAAATATTAATGATCGCCTTTGGTTTGTCTTCTAGTACGAAGTTTCTGGAAACAATCTCCTCACTACTATAAGGTGACATCGAATAAATTCTGGAAGGTCCGTTACATTTGTTTCAGGATGTCCTTTGATCGCACCATCTTTTCGATCGACTGTTACACCTGGAAAATTTCCAACATGCTGATTGGCACCAGTCAACTGATTAAATAATGTTGTTTTTCCACAGTTTTGATTACCGACTAATGCATAGGTCAATTGTGTTCCCTCTGGAAGTGGATGTTCATCTTCTTTGGAATGGTATTTACCTTCTTCCCCTAATCCCGGATGCTCAAAAGTTCTCATATATTCCGCACCCTTATGACTTCTGCTTCTTTCTACAATTGGATCAATTTCAATCTGATCGGCTTCTTCTAATCGAAGAGTCAGTTCATACCCATGAATCTGTACTTCCATAGGGTCACCCATTGGTGCAAGCTTTACTACTGTGATTTCAACACCAGGGATCATTCCCATATCAAGAAAATGTTGTCTTAATGCACCATGACTGCCAACGCTTTTGATCACTGCACTCTTACCGATTTGTAATTCTTTTAGTGTCATTTTTATATCCTTTATCTATCTTTATTGTTGTAATTGATTAGATGATTCTAACCAGTCATATTGTACCACACTTTTGATAATTTTTCTCAACAAGATAGTGCTTTATATAAAAATAATGATAAATCTACATACATCTTGCAAATTTATCATTATTTTATATAACAATATTGATTTTTGTTGTTATATTTTCTTGAATTATGTCAAAATATTATAACAATCTTTGTTTTACTCAATTTCTGTCACTTTGTAATCTTTATCTTCTACTGTCTGTGTTAAGACATCATCTGACACTTCATTTGTCATAGAAACAACTGCTGTTCCTTCTTCATGACTTACAATTGCCTCTTCTACACCCTCTAAAGATTCTAAGGCTTTCTTCACAGCAGCCTCGCAGTGTCCACACATCATTCCTTCAATCTTCATTGTTTTCTTCATTGTTTTTCCTCCTGTTTTGTTATATTTTGAACCTGAATTTCTTCAAGTACTACACTGTTTTTGATCTTCTGGTCTTTGCTGGCATCATGCATTTTAAAGAGATTTAATCGTAATGCATTGGTAACAACACAGAAACTTGATAAACTCATTGCTGCAGCTCCAAACATTGGATTTAGTTTCCACCCAAGTAACATATACCAGGCTCCCGCAGCCAATGGAATTCCGATGATGTTATAAATAAATGCCCAAAATAAATTTTCATGAATGTTCTTCAGTGTCGCACGACTCAAACGGATTGCTGCAGGTACATTACTCAAACGGCTTTTCATTAAAACAACGTCCGCAGCATCAATTGCGATATCTGTACCTGCACCGATCGCAATTCCCATATCAGCTCTTGTAAGCGCTGGTGCATCATTGATTCCGTCACCAACCATTGCAACTTTTCCTTTTTCTTTCAAGTCACGAATGACACTTTCTTTTCCTTCTGGAAGAACACCTGCGATCACACGATCAACACCAGCTTGTTTACCGATTGCTTTTGCGGTACGTTCATTATCTCCTGTTAGCATAACCACACGGATTCCCATGTTCTGAAGTTCTTTGACTGCCTGAGGGCTGTCTTCTTTGATAACGTCCGCAACAGCAATGATACCAATCAGCTGTTCATCACACGCAAAGAATAATGGTGTTTTTCCCTGATTAGCAAGTTCTTCTGATTTTTTGATCATAGATAATGGAATTTTTGCATATTTCTCAATAAATCTCTGGTTTCCACCATAAATCGTCTCTTTATCAATCTTTCCAGAAAGCCCATTTCCCGCAACCGCCAAAATTTTTAATTTCAAGATTGTCATGAATCTGCGCCTCTTCTGCTTTTTGTAAAATTGCATGAGCAAGCGGATGTTCACTCTTCTTTTCTAATGCATATGCAATGGAAAGTAATTCTTCTTCGCTGATACCTTCTACCGGTACCATATCTGTAACCTGTGGTTTTCCACTTGTGATCGTTCCTGTTTTATCTAAAGCTATGATCTGTGTTTTTCCTGTCTCTTCTAAGGATACGGCTGTCTTAAACATGATTCCATGCTTTGCGCCCATTCCATTTCCAACCATGATCGCTACAGGTGTTGCGAGTCCTAAAGCACAAGGGCAGCTGATAACTAATACAGAAATGCCTCTGGCAAGTGCAAATCAAAACTTTGTCCGACAAGCAGCCAGATGATCATTGTTGCGATTGCAATACAAATAACAGTTGGGACAAAAATCCCTGATACTTTATCTGCAACCTTTGCAATCGGTGCTTTGGTTGCTGCCGCATCACTGACCATCTGAATGATCTGAGAAAGAGTTGTGTCTTCGCCAACTCTTGTAGCTTCACATTTTAGATAACCAGATGTATTTAATGTTGCAGCAGATACGGTATCTCCTTCTTTTTTATCCACAGGGATACTTTCTCCTGTTAAAGCAGATTCATTTAAAGCACTGTTTCCTTCTATGATGATACCATCTACCGGTATATTTTCTCCAGGTTTTACAACGAAGATATCTCCTTGATGTACCTGTTCGATCCCAACTTCTATTTCCTGTTCATTACGGATCACAATTGCCGTCTTTGGTGCTAATTTCATAAGACTCTTTAAAGCATCTGTCGTTTTTCCTTTGGATCTTGCTTCTAGCATCTTACCAACTGTGATCAATGTCAGGATCATAGCGGCAGATTCAAAGTAGAATTCATGCATATATTTCATCACAGCATCCATGTTTTGATGCATCTGAGCATCTGTCATTGCAAATAGGATATAAACACTGTATCCATAAGAAGCTGCTGATCCTAAAGCAACCAAAGTATCCATATTCGGTGCTTTATGGAATAAGCTCTTAAATCCACTAATAAAGAATTTCTGGTTGATCACCATGATGATTGTTGTAAATAACAACTGGATCAGACCCATTGCTACATGGTTTCCATCTAAAATCTTAGGAATCGGCCAGTTCCACATCATATGTCCCATTGACAGATACATCAAAGGAATCAAAAAACATAACGATGTGATCAGTCGTTTCTTCAAGACAGGAGTTTCTCTATCTTTTAATAAATCTGCATCTGCAGAATTGCTCTGCGTTTGCACGCCCTTCTTCTTTGCTCCGTATCCAGCATCTTCCACAGCTTTGATGATCACAGATGAATCTGCAGTTCCTTCGACACCCATTGAGTTTGTCAGCAGACTTACAGAGCAGGATGTGACTCCTTCTACACTGGAAACCGCTTTCTCCACGCGTGCACTGCAAGCAGCACAGCTCATGCCAGTCACTTGATATTGTTCCATGGTTTCCCTTCCTTTCATTTTGCTTGTCAAATTGTTATTTCATTAGTTTTTGTAGAACTTTTACTAATTCATCAATCGTCTCATCCTTTCCTTCTCGGATATCTTCTGCTACACAAGTTCTGATATGATTGGCAAGAAGGACTTTATTGAAACTATTTAAAGCTGCATTGACAGCAGATACCTGAACTAAAATATCGGTACAATAAGTATCATTCTCTACCATCTTTTTTATTCCACGAACTTGTCCTTCAATACGGCTTAGACGATTAATAAGATCTTTATATTCTTTGTCTGAACGTTCTTTTGTCTTGTGATGACAACAACATTCTTTTTTTTCTTCCATGTGATTTCCTCCTTTACGTTTGATATTATATACCCTGTTAGGGTATATTTCAAGATATTTATTTGAGAAAATGTTGCAGTTATATAGACAATCTTGTTTTATATAACTTATAAAATGAATCAATTTTTCTAATATCATTGATAAAATCCCTAAAATAACATATAATAATTTTAGGTACTAACTATTAAAATAGGAGGTGATACTATGATTACAACAACAGCAACTGATATTCAAAATAACTTTGGTAAATATTTAAAAGCTGTCCAAGAAGGTAATGAAATTATTATTTTAAAGAAAGGAAAAGAAGTCGCCAGATTAATTTCTAAAGACACAGGTATTTCTTTCTTGACTGATTCTTTAACTGGAATTCTAAAAAAAGATTATAACGAAAAGGATATCCGCGCAGAAAGGATTGCAGAAAAATATGAAAATATTGATTGATACAAATGTAATCCTTGATGTATTATGTGACAGAACTGATTTTGTAGAAAGCTCTTCAAAAATCTGGAAGTTATGTGAAGTAGAAAAAATTGATGGATATATTTCAGCATTGTCTATTCCAAATATTGTTTATATTTTGAGAAAAGAATTAACACCAGAAAAAACTCAGCAAATTATTGAACAGCTGTTTATGATTTTTCATATTGCTGATCTAAAGTCTTCTGATATAAGAAAAGCGGCGAATATGAAAACTTCTGATTATGAAGATGCGATTCAAATGGTATGCGCACAGCGAATGAAAGTAGATTTTATTGTAACTCGTAATATCAAGGATTTTATCGAAAGTAAAGTAACTGCTATGAAACCTGATGAATTATTAGAACGGATATGATATAAAGGAAGGAGGCATTCCACAAATGTGGTGCCTCCTTTTCATTTGACAATTAATCTTCTTTTTCAACCTTACGGTTTTCTCTATTAGCAATCTCTTCTTTGATTGCAGCTAAGAAGTCATCTAACTTCATCTGTCCTTCATCACCTTTGAATCGGCTTCTTACTGATACAGCTTCGTTTTCTTCTTCTTTTCCACCAACAACTAACATATATGGAATCTTCTGAAGCTGCGCTTCACGGATCTTGTATCCCATTTTCTCAGCTCTTGTATCGATGTCTGCACGGATTCCTGCTGCCTTTAATGTATCAAGTACTTTATTAGCATAATCTAAATGCTTATCAGAGATAGGAATCACTTCAACCTGTACTGGAGCTAACCATGTAGGGAAAGCACCTGCAAAATGCTCGATCAAGATACCGATAAAACGCTCTATAGATCCAAATGCAACACGGTGGATCATGATTGGACGATGTTTCTCTCCATCTGCTCCTGTGTAGTGAAGGTCAAAACGTAATGGGAGCTGGAAGTCAAGCTGGATCGTTCCACACTGCCATGTTCTTCCGATAGAATCCTCTAAGTGGAAATCAATCTTAGGTCCGTAGAATGCTCCGTCTCCTTCATTTACCACATAATCAAGTCCAAGATCATCTAAAGCTGCACGAAGAGAATCTGTTGCAAGTTCCCAATCTTCGTCACTTCCCATGCTGTCATCTGGACGAGTAGAAAGTTCTACATGATACTTAAATCCAAATAAATTGTAAACCTGATCGATCAATCCTGCAACACCTTTGATCTCATCTTTGATCTGATCTGGTGTCATAAAGATATGTGCATCATCCTGTGTAAAACAACGAACACGCATTAATCCATGTAACTGACCAGATTTTTCATGACGATGTACTAAACCTAATTCTCCCATTCTTAATGGAAGATCTCTATATGAACGTGGTTCAGAATCATAAACAAGAACTCCATGGGCAGTTCATAGGTTTGATTGCAAAATCCTGATCATCAATAACTGTTGTATACATATTTTCTTTGTAATGATCCCAATGTCCTGATGTTTCCCATAAATGACGACTTAACATGATAGGTGTTGAGATTTCAACGTATCCTGCTTTCTGATGAATTTCACGCCAGTAGTCTAATAATGTGTTTTTAAGAACCATACCTTTTGGAAGGAAGAATGGGAATCCAGGTCCTTCTTCTCTCATCATAAACAGACCAAGTTCTTTTCCAAGTTTACGATGGTCACGCTTTCTAGCCTCTTCCATCATTGTAAGGTATGCATCTAATTCTGCTTTCTTTGTAAATGCAGTACCATAGATTCTTGTAAGCATCTGATTATGCTCATCTCCACGCCAGTAAGCACCTGCAATACTTGTAAGTTTGAATGCTTTCACTGGTTTTGTAGTCATTAAGTGAGGTCCTGCACAAAGATCAACAAATTCACCCTGCTGATAGAAGCTGATCACAGAATCTTCTGGAAGATCTTCAATCAATTCTACTTTGTAAGGTTCGTTTCTTTCTTTCATAAATGCAATCGCTTCATCTCTAGGTTTTGTAAAGCTTGTGATTTCAAGATTTTCTTTGACGATCTTCTTCATTTCTTTTTCAATCTTCTCAAGGTCTTCCTGTGTAAATGGAGTATCTTTCTCCATATCATAGTAGAAACCATTGTCGATAGAAGGTCCGATCGCAAGTTTTGTTTCTGGATATAAACGTTTTACTGCCTGAGCTAAAATATGGGATGCTGTATGACGGAATGCGTGTTTTCCTTCATCAGAATCAAATGTTAAGATATTTAATTCGCAGTCTTTGTCAATGACAGTTCTAAGGTCAACAACTTCTCCATCAACCTCACCCGCACAAGCAACTCTTGCCAGTCCTTCACTGATATCTTTTGCAATATCAATGACAGACATATTGTTTTCATACTCTTTTACAGATCCATCTTTTAATGTAATCTTCATCTTCTTATTCATCCTTTCTTGATATATAACGTTTTATTTATCCTGTCACAATTCTCTATAGATTTCTTCTATAATAAATCTATAACAGAAATAAAAAATCCCATGGACTAATAAAATCCATGGGACGAGTTATCGCGGTTCCACCCTGGTTATCTGTTTCATATCCTTTGATCATAAACTCCAGAAACAGATCACTTAATCGACGATTAACGGTGTCAGCCGGGCTGGTTTACAGCCACTCCGAGGTGGTCTTCCTTTGTTTGTCTGCTTAGGATACTTTCAGCAAATGTATCCCTCTCTGGAAGCTTTCCACAAAGTACTCTTCTCATCAACGTTTTCTTCTTTTTGATTTCTTGTAAATTATAGCATTGTGATTCTATAAAATCAATACAAAAATAGAAAATTATAAACGATTCATTAATAAATAAGCATTCTTTACAACTGCTGCCGCCCATTCTCCGCCAACACAGTAATGTTTGTTCACTGCTGCCGCAGAAGTTCCAACATAATAACTTCCACCTGATGTCAGGTATTTTTCATGTAAAGTTTCTGCAGTTGCTAAAAGTCCTGCTTCTTTCGTTGATTTGTTAATTCCTTTTGCATGATCCGATGTTACTCCATATCCAGTCAGATTATTATCTTCCCTCGCACGGCGGCTCGTGCCCCATGCACTTTCATGCGCAGCGATTCCCATCAAAAGACTGCATTCACATGATATTTTTCTTCCGCCTTGACATAAGCTTTCGCATCATCATACAAAGCAGTTCCTTCCAAGATATGTTTGGCGTCTGAAACTGTGATATGACTTAGAGCACTGACATCATTTGGATTAAAATATCTTGTCTGTTCCTCTTTTTTGATCTCTCCTTTGAACTTCTTGATCTGCTTCTTGATCGTCTGAACCTTTTCTTCCATTGGTTTGATCGGAAGTATCTGTTCGTTCTTTAAATACTGATCAAGCTGAATCGTTTTATTCTTATCAAGCAAAGTCTCAAAGTCCGGATGATTGATTCCAAAGACATATTTGCTTGCGATCGTTCTCAGATTCTCATCTCCAAATAAATCTGCAAGCTCATATAAATCTTCTCTTAACTGCTCATCTTTTTTAGAAATCTTCATAGAAGGAGTGATCTCCTGCCCATATAAAGCAATCTCAGCCTTGGAATTTGCTGTATACTTTTTGTAAAATTCATTTATAGATCGTGCTTTTTGCTGTTCCAGGCGAATCTCTTCCTCAATTTTTGCTTTTTGTTTTTTCAACCGTTTCACTTTCGCCTGTTTATCCTTGATCCTTCCTTCGATCGTATCCGAAGAACTCTTACTGATCACTTGTGTTGGCATTGGAATGACTTTGTTTTCTTCCTTTTTCTTTAATTTTGTCTTCTTTGTCTTAGTATGTTTCTTGCTTGTTGTCTTTTTCTTCAGTTGTTCTTTACTTTGCGTTCTTTTTGTTTCTTGCACCGTTGCTGCTGTTTCGGTAGAAACTTCTGTTGTCACTGCCTGATCGGTCTGTGTATCATCTGCATAAACCGGTATTACAGAGATTGTCATAATCGCGCATACAAATGCTGTCATAATCTTACGTCTCATGATTGCTTCCTCCCTTTGTTTGAACATTGTTATGACATGATCATCTTTCTAATACTCAATTTTATCTGGTGATTTCTACCTTACTCCTTTTTGTATAAAAATTCAAGTACGCAGTGTTACGTACTTGTAAATTTTTTATTCTTTATGATGCAGGAAACAACCCTCCTCATGTGACTCGACCACTCCCACTGCCTGCAGATAGGAATAAATGATCGTTGTACCGACAAATTTCATTCCACGTTTCTTTAAATCCTTTGAAACCTGGTCGGATAATTCTGAGGATGTTTTTCCCATCTCATGAATGATCTTATGATCTGTAAACTTCCATAAATATTCAGAAAAGGTTCCGTATTGTTCCTGGATTTTCATAAAATAGTCGCATTTGATACGGCAGCAGATATTTTTCTTTGGTTTCTTATAATCCCTTTATTTTCTTTTAATTGCGCTTGTTTCTCCTCATCATATGCACTCACTTTATATACATCAAAATCATCAAATGCTTCTCTGAACGCTTCTCGTTTATTTAACACACACTCCACGATAATCCTGCCTGAAACAATTCCAAGATCAGCATTTCAAACAATTTATGGTCGTCATAGACAGGCACTCCCCATTCTTTATCGTGATACTCAATATATATCGGATTCTTTGGATTAGCCCAACTGCATCTGTCTTTTCCATCGTGATATTTCATAAAAATGTCTTCCTCCATTATGTTTATTATAGTATAACTGACATCTTTGTCAGATCATCTAAAATCCACATTCACAACCACAATCTCCGCTTTCGTTCCGACCCTCATATTCGGGCCAAATAAACCGACACCTGAAGTTACGATCTGATGCGCATTTCCAACCTTACGATATCCATACGGATTCTTCCAAAACAAATGAATTGTAATATTCCCAGGGAACAGCTGTCCATCATGCGTATGCCCGCAAAGATCAATGTCTACTCCTGCCTGATTTAACTCTTCCAACTGCCTTGGCTCATGATCCAGTACGATCACAGGCTTTTTAAGATCCATTCCATTTACCAGTTCTTTTGGAGTCTTACGTCTGCTGATCCCACGGCCTACTTTCTCAGCATCTGGTCTTCCATAGAGATAGAAGCTTTGATCAATACAAACAGATTCATCTCTTAATAACTTCATTCCTGCCCTTTTTACAAATTCATCCATTCTTGGATCGCTGACCTTTTTCTCCCGACCGCTGCCAAATGTAAATCCTGCAAGAATCTTTTCATCAATATCATGATTTCCATAAACTGCATAAACACCGTATTGACTCTTTAGCTGTCGAAATATCTTGACCAACTGATCTGGATCATCTAATGCATCATATTCATTATCAAAAATGTCTCCTGCGACCACGATCAAATCTGGACTTTGCTGATTTACTTTCATTACCATCTGTTTCATCTGAGAACATCCAATATTGTATCCAAGATGAAGATCTGCAAGTAAAATGATCTTTAGCTTTTTATGATTTTCTGCTTTTTTATGTATCGTTACGTGGTAGCTTGTTGTCCTGATATTCCTTGCATTACACACTCCGTAAAAACTGGTTGATACGATCAAGATCATACAAATGCTTCCAACAATCCTAAAAACTTTTGGTGTCCGAAACTTTTCCTGATCTGCTTTTACAAAATAGATCAAGATCAGGCGGATCAGATCCACAATAAGGATCGTAAGCGCCAAATACATCAAAACACCCAGCCAGTAATTACTGATCAATTTCATAGCTCGCCGTATCGTTCCTTGTGGAAACAAAAATGCGATCAGAATACTGAATGCAAGAAATACATAGATCATGGCCAAAACTGCTTTGATCCATTTCTTTTTAAAATAAACATGACAAGTCTCTAACCATTTCAATATTCGGAATAAAAAATAGACATTTAACAGCAGATAAAGTGGTGCTAAATATATTGCGATCATCTTATTTTCTGCACCCTCTTTCTTACTATATTTTTATTGATTTTTATCAAATTCATTGTAATCGGATAAACTGTCGCCTGGTTTGTCAATGGATCTCTATTCTGATAATCAAACAATAGGATGGTTTTTGTTTCTTTAAAATCTTCATTTACCGCATGATCGAATTTTTCCATATGGGAAAATTTCCGCATATTCTTTTGTCCAAAATATGCAAGTCGTTCATCTTTTAATAAAATCTCTTCGTTGATATAACGAAGCTCATCCTTTTGTAATGTATAATCTCCTGCAAAATCCGGACGTTTCTTTACATTTTCACGAAGATATAAGTCATACGTTAACAACTCTTTATATAATACAAGATTCTCTTCTGCTGTAATGGTTTGTATAAATTCATATAAGATTTCAAATCGGGCAATCCGGCTGTGGCTGACCTTGTCATAACCTTTCTCCTCATAAAATCTGGCAAGTGTATCATATAAAGCAAATGCAGTGTCAAATTCTTTTTCCAACAACCGCAAGGTGTTCGAAAACTGGCTGCTATTATAATAAACTTCCACCATTTCTTCCACTTTCTTTAAAACCAGTACATCTTCATAAGGCAGCCATTTTGTATAAAGGACTTCATAAGGCGGTGTATCTTTATAAACAATCCCATAGTTCTCTTTTTGTTTTTCCATATAAGAACCTTTTAATACTTTTAAAAAGCCTAACTGTAATTGTTCTGGATGTACTTCATAGACATCCTGAAATGACTGTTTAAAACTTTCAAGATCTTCATAGGGCAGTCCTGCGATCAGATCCAAATGTTGATGTATATTATGTCCAGCATTGATCCTTGTTACGATATCTGCAACTTTCTTAAAATCCATTTTCCTGTGAATCTCAGTGATCGTATCGATGTTCGTTGACTGAACGCCAATCTCTAACTGAATCAGTCCCGGACGCATATCAGAGATCAATTCAATTTCATCATTCTTTAAGACATCTGCTGCCACTTCAAAATGAAAATTGGTAATGCCGTTATCATGTTCCTTTATATAACGCCAGATTTCCATTGCATGATCATGTCGACAGTTAAAGGTACGATCGACAAATTTGACCTGTGGCACTTTATGATCTAAGAAAAACTGTAATTCCTTTTTGACAAGAGAAAGATTTCGGAAACGCAGGCATTTATCGATCGAAGACAAACAATAACTACATGAAAATGGACAGCCCCTGCTTGATTCATAGTAGATGATCTTATGTTCAAAATCTTCAATATGTTCATACACAAATGGAACTTTACTTAAGTCCATCACTGGACGCCATGGTGTTTCTACGATCTCATCTTCATTTCTATAAGTTAGTCCAGGAATCTTGCTAAGATCATCTCTCTTTCCATGATAATGATCAAGCACTTCAAGGAATGTAACTTCTCCTTCCCCTTTCATCACACCCGTTACCTGTGGAAGTCGTCTTAAAACTTCTCTAGAATCATAGGAAACTTCTGGTCCTCCAAGCCAGATTGGAACATCCGGCAGTAGTTTATGGATTTCCCTGATCACACGTTCTATGTATTCAATATTCCAGATATAACAGGAAAAGCAAAGGATATCTGGATGTTTCTGATACAGACTCATCAGGATATCATCCACCTGCTGATTGATCGTATATTCTGCAATCTCGACTTCATCGATATATGGCTTTGCGTAGGCACGAAGGCAGTAAACTGCAAGGTTCGAATGAATGTATTTCGAATTGATCGCTGTTAATATTGTGTGTTTCTTTGTCATATTATTTATCTCGCACTTTCTTTATTTTGTTTCATTCTGAATATCTTTTTGTTTTGTCTTACTCTGAAAATAGATAAACGAATCCGCCGCATCAAGAATATCACTAAATTCATCTCTTGGTGCGATCTCAATATATTTCTTTAATAAATCTTTCTCTTCTTTTTTATATCTTCCATAAAAAATGTCAAACAGATTATGACCCCGCATATAGGTTTTGATCTCTTCCATATGTTCTTTCATATCTTGCGGTGATGTAAAATCACGTCCCATCATCTGTATCAAATGAACTCCACTTTTGATCCTATGCAGATATTCTCTCCATTTATCATATAAAATCTCATAAAAAGCATCTTCAGATTCTATAACTCCAAGTTTTGACATGATCTCTGGATTTAAAAAATAATTTTCAAAAGAATAATATTTTAAGATCAATACATTTTTTCTTGTCACTTTTGGTAAATGATCAACATCCACAAGATTTCTCTCATCATAATATTTACAAAGCTGTCTTCCAAGCATATCTCGATCCTTACCATCACTATCACGGATCATTAAAAAACGATCCTTCATATAAAGCTGATTTATATATTTTAAGTTGGCATACGTCTTGATATTGGTACAGCTGTTTGTTGTCAGGATCGCTACACGATTTAATCTGCCGTCTTCATCATAAATTTCAGAATAATAATGATTTAACAACAATGGCAAACGGTATTTATCTTGTTTTCCTTCTACGATAAAAACAAAATCAACATTCATAAGATCAGAAGCATTATATCCAAGATCGTCTAATACCGAACTAATGTTCGTTTTCTTCTTTGCAACAGAATATGAATCTTCATCCAATATGATCTGACATAATTGTCTACTGCTAAAATTGGCTAATAAATGTGGAGAATGTGTTGTAAAGATCACCTGATTCTTCTGTGCCAGACGATAAAGGATCTCACTGGCTGTCTTTTGCAGTTGTGGATGCAAAAACATCTCTGGTTCCTCTACCAGAATGATCGATGCAAGACTATTCTCATCCATTACATAAGCTTCCAGAAGAGAAAGCATATAAATACTTTTCATTCCACGCCCCAATCGTTCCACAGAAATTGAAATATCACGTTCTTTGTTATAAGCTTCTGCATTAACTTGAAGCATTTGGTCAACATCGTAATTCATAGAGAAAATGATATCCTCAAATCCACCGTTCTTATGGAAGCTTTCATTGATACGTTTCTCAAACTGGTCAATGTTCATCTCGTACAATTTATATTCAAATAGCTTTGCAGCCTCAAATGCATTCAGTTCCTTCGGACTCTTCTGATCGATCAGACCGATACACTGAAAACAATGAGTACATGGTTTCACAGGATCAAACATACAGCAGTTTGTACGCATGATCTTAAGCAAACTGTCTTCCTGTAACATAAAAAGATCATCCTGTATCTGTTTTAAATTACGGTTCGTTCCAATGAAATAAATAGTTGGGAAAATTTCCCGAATATACTTATTATGTTTCCTTTTTTCCATCGTAAAACCGCTGTTTGCCTTCTTTATTGGCAATGAATGTAAAGGTGATCTCTTCATTTTTGTAAGATGGAAGTTTGTTCTCAAAATCCTTTTTCCAAAGATCGTATTTTTTATACTGGCTCACTATACCATTTTTATGAAAAATATGAAGATCTTCTTCTGTAATGGATAATATAAATCCAATCTCTATATTTTGCATTGTCTCGTTAAAATCATCCAATGAGATTTCATAAGATCCTTCGACTGCACGCAGGGCATGAAGGATGGATGATTTTCCTGTATTATTCTTTCCAACAAGAATCAGAGCATTCTGGATATCTGATATTTCCATATGCCGGATTGATTTAAAATTCTTAATTGATAGATATTTAATTTCCATAAGATGCTCCTTTCTTTTTTTATCTTTATTATCTCATTTTTTATATTTAAAATCCAGTCACAAACAGACATATGTTAAGAAATGTTACGATCAGTGCAATCATAAAAAGTATGATCTTTAATCGTTTCGAATTCGCATATTTCCCCATGACTTTCTTTGAGGATGTCAGATAGATCTGAGTAAAGATCGTAATAGGAAGTTGAACTGCCAAAAACATCTGGGAATAGATCAATCCATCGAATGGAGATTTTATCAGTAAAATAATCAATGTTGCCGGAATCATCGTAATAAGAACTCCTAATTTCGTATCTTTATGATGAATATCATAAGGATGATCAAAAATTCCAGAAAAAATCGTTCCACCAGCCATTCCTGCTGTAATACTTGATGAAATTCCAGCAAGTAATAATGCAAGTGCAAAAATAATTGATGCTGCATTTCCAAGAAGTGGTGTTAACATGGAACCTGCTAAATGAATATCATCAATAGAATGACCATTTCCATGATACAGGGTAGCTGCTGCCATTAAGATCATTGCACTGTTAATTGCCCATCCTATGATCATGGAAAATAAGGTATCTTTAAACTCGTATTTTAACTGCTGTTCTATCACATTTTCATCTTTTAGATTCCATTCTCTGCTCTGAATGACCTCTGAATGTAAAAACAGGTTATATGGCATCACGACTGCTCCTAGAACACTCATGACAACTGGAAGGGAACCTTTTGGAACTTCTGGCTTTACCCATCCGATCAGTGCCTGTTTCCATTCAATATCTGCAATACAGATTTCAAACAGGAATGAAAACCCGATCAATGATACAAATAAGATGATCAATTTCTCGATTCTGCTATAGGCATTTGTAAACTGACAGATCAACACGATCCCTAAAATGATAAATGTACCAATCTTTACTGGAATATGAAACAGCATTTCTAATGCCATTGCACCACCTAAAAGTTCTGCCATTGCAGTTGCGATCGATGCTGCAACTGCTGTTAATAAAATGATATTCTTAAGACCTTTGTTGATATACAAACTTGTTGCTTCTGATAAACATTTTCCTGTGACGATTCCTAGGTTGGCTGCATTATGCTGTAAGATAATGAGCATGATCGTTGATAATGTGACCATCCATAATAACGTATATCCATAACCGGAACCTGCTGCGATATTACTTGCCCAGTTTCCGGGATCTATAAAACCTACGGTGACTAGTAAACCTGGTCCGACATATCTTAGGAAGTTCATCGTTTCTTTTGTTGATGATTTAAATAATTGCATCATACACGAAATGTTCCTTTCTTTTTATTTTTATTCTAGTTAGTCTTGACTAACTATTATTATACATAGAAGGGGAAAGTTTGCAAGCTTTGTGAAAAATTGATAGAATAAGTCATGTATTATTTTCATTTACTACTACTGAATAGCCGTAAATGGTATGCTAAATAAATAAGAAACAGGTGAATTTTATGAAATCATTACCATATTATGACGATCTGACTGCAAGACAGACGATCAAATTACGTGAACTTATTAAAACTCTTCCGCCTTTTGCGAAAGAATTTTTCCGTGCAATTGATTCTACCACACAAGTAAGAACTCGAATTGCTTATGCTTATGATCTGAGAGTGTTCTTTCATTTTCTGATCGATGAAAATCCTGCTTACCGTAATTACTCTGTACTGGATTTTAAAGTGAGTGATCTTGATAAGATTGAATCCGTTGATCTGGAAGAATATATGGAATATTTAAAGGTTTACATCTCGGAAGAACAACATAAGCATATGCAGAATACTGAACAAGGTGTTTTCCGTAAGATGTCTGCTCTTCGTTCTTTTTACGGATATTTTTATAAACGACAGCTGATCGAGAAGAATCCAACATTGCTTGTCGATATGCCAAAGATCCGTGAGAAGGAAATTATCCGTTTAGAAGCCGATGAAGTTGCTTCTTTGCTTGATTTTGTAGAACACGGTGGTGACCATTTAACTGGGCAGAAACGTGCTTATTATGAAAAGACAAAAGAACGTGATCTTGCGATCATTACACTTCTTCTTGGGACTGGAATCCGTGTATCTGAATTAGTGGGTCTAAACATTGATGATGTTGATTTCCGCAATAACGGTCTTCATCTGATCCGAAAAGGCCGAAAAGAAATGACCGTTTATTTTGGAAATGAAGTTGCAGATGCTTTAGAACAATATATTGAGGGCAGCAGAAAACTCATCATTCCAAAGGAAGGACATGAAGATGCTTTATTTTATTCTATGCAAAGACGAAGAATTGGTGTGCAGGCGGTCCAGAATCTTGTGAAAAAATATGCGAAGGAAGTCACTCCACTAAAGAAGATCACGCCTCATAAACTGCGTAGTACTTATGGTACTGCTCTTTATCAGGAGACCGATGATATTTATCTTGTAGCGGAAGTTCTTGGACACTCTGATGTTAATACGACTCGAAAACATTATGCGGCAATGTCTGATACGAGACGGCGTCAGGCAGCAGGAAAAGTTGTATTGAGGGAATCTGCTTCTCAGGATGTGGATGGTCAGAAACATTAAATAAAAGCAGAAATATTCAAGAATCTAAGTATTTATAGCTCTGATTCATAAAATATTTCTGCTTTCTTAATCTGCTTATTTTTAATTTTTACTTTTTCACTGAACTCCATTTAGAATAAATTGTTTTCATTCCAGACTTTTTCATACATCTGATTCTTACATAGTAAGTCTTTTTCTTTTCAACTTTTGATCGTTGCTGATACTGTTTTATTTTTTTTGATATTAACTGTTTTCACTCCGGATTTGAAGTTCTTCTTCATAGAATATTGAATCTGGTAACCTGCTGCCTTGGTGTTTTTCTTCCACCTAATCTTTGCTTTCTTTCCTTTGATATTCTGAACTTTCAAGATGTTTGTTCCAGAAACTGTGATTGCTGTTGTGGTAGAAGGTTTCTTTGTTGCTGAAGTGGATGGTTTGATCTGTCCACCGACCTGATCTTGCTGTTTGTCTCCTGCGTTGTCTTTGTTTCCCTGATCAGGTTTCTGGTTACTTCCATGATCTCCATCGTCGATATCCCCAGAATCTGGTTCTCCTGAATCAGTGATTCCTGAGTTATTGTCATCTTTTACTGTTAGCGATGGGGATTTCCCTTTTAGCGTGATGAGAATCGGATTTCTGTAAAATTCATTTTGTGTAACATCTTCATCTCTTTGTTCCCCTAGTACACCGTATCTTGCATTTCCACTTGCCCAAAGTGATCCATCTGTTTTCAGATAAAAACTACTTTCATAGGAGTAATAGCTTGCATTCTTTACCTGATCTGCAATCTGTACTGGATTGGCTTCAACCATATAAAAATTCTTTGAATCATACGCCCCGGTGTTCGGTTCCTTGCCATTTCCAAAGATTCCATAGAAATTTGATCCCCACATATATAGCTTTTTATCATTTGTGATTGCTGCATACGCTCCTGAAATTCCTTTAAAATTTTCTGTTTTTACAATTTCATTTACATTGCTAATGTTCATTTTGGTTGGTGTTAATACATAGGAATCTTCCCAAGAACTATTTCCATAAGTTCCAAGACCAGCTTCACCTTTGCTATTAAGTCCCCAACTATATACTTCTCCAGATTTTGTAACTGCAAATGAAGTTGTTCCGCTTTCATATGATTTTATATTTGATAAAATCATTTTTGGTATCGTTTTGTCTTCTGAATCATTTCTTCCTGCATAATTTTCATCCATATCAGAATAATACCATGCATATAAATCTCCATTTTCAGTTAATACTGTATATCCTGCCTGACTAAATTGAATTTTTGTGATCTGCCCTGAAATATGTTCTATATTCTTGACTTCTTCTGGTGTATAATGTGTCATCTGATCCATATATTCGTAAATATTTCCCCACGCATAAACTTTTCCAGAAGATGTTATTGCTGTTGTTGTCGATCCGCATATACTTACATCGGAAACATCTGAAATTCCATTTACCTTCTGTGGTGTATTATAGCTTTTCGAGTTATCAGAATTTTCACCGATTCCAAGCCCATAGGCACTATTATCACCCCACATGTAAAGATCTCCATCCTCTGTAATGGCTGCTGTTTTATTCCAGCCTTTATTCGATAGAATTACTTTTTCACCCGTTTTGGTATGTTTACTTGTCTTGGGAAAAAATTATTAAGTTCACAATCACCGATTCCTAATTCACCGTTCGTGTCACATCCCCACATCCATAATGTTCCATCATTTTTAATCGCCGCATAATAAGTATCTGTAAGTACAAATTCTTTTACATTTGTCATAAATACTGATGGAGTTTTTGGTGTATACAGACTTGAATCAATCGCATGATATTTGTCCATTGCCGCCATAGATCCCCAAGTCCACAAATCTCCGTTCTTCATCAATGCTGCTGAATAGTACCCAGCTGTCTGAATGTCTTTGATATTTTTGTAATCTCAATATCTTCCTGTGTCGGTACATATTGTTGTTGTGCTGCTTTTACTGGTGTCACAATTGTCAATACCATCACTAGCGAAAGAGCAAATGACAGACATTGTTTCATCATCCCTTTTCTTCTTTTTTCCATACGCATTCTCCTTGTTTCTTACTTGATTGACAACTCCCTTTGTCTCTTTAATTATACACGAAAGAGACTATGTCTGAAATACGAATCAAAATTTTTCTTTGATATTTTTATAAGTGAGGAATAAAATCATTCACACTTCATTGCTATTTTTATTAATTATAGTAAAATTGGTATAGTTTGATTCCATAGGAATCGTATTAAAATGAATGAAAATAAAGGAAGTGCAGAAAATGGAAACTATCGGAAGAAATGATGCATGCTGGTGTGGCAGTGGAAAAAATACAAAAAATGCCACTGTCAGTTTGATGAGAAATTAAAAGAATTACAGCAAGAAGGACATATCATTCCATCTCACGATATGATCAAAACTCCTGAACAGATTGAGAAGATCAAAGAAAGTGGAAAGATCAATATCGCTGTTTTGGATTATGTTGCAGAGCATATTAAAGCTGGAGTTACAACACAGCAGATTGATGACTGGGTATATGAACAGACAACATCCCGTGGTGCAATCCCTGCTCCATTAAATTATGAGGGATTTCCTAAGAGTGTTTGTACTTCAGTGAATGATCAAGTATGTCACGGAATTCCTTCAGAAGATGTCGTTTTACAGGAAGGTGATATCATCAACGTCGATGTTTCTACGATCTATCATGGATATTTTTCAGATTCTTCTCGTATGTTCTGTATTGGTGAAGTTTCTAAAGAAAAAAAAATTAGTTGATGTTACAAAAGAATGTGTTGAGATTGGTCTTAAGAATGTAAAACCTTGGGGACTTCTCGGCGATATGGGACATGCAGTGCATATGCACGCTGTAGAAAATGGTTACACCGTTGTCAAAGAAATCGGTGGGCATGGTGTTGGTCTTCAGTTCCATGAAGATCCTTATGTAAGCTATGTTTCTGAACCTGATACTGGTATGGTTATGGCTCCCGGTATGATGTTTACGATCGAACCAATGGTTAATATGGGTACCGACGAGTTTTATGTTGATGAAGTTGACGAATGGCAGATCTATACTGATGATGGACAGCCTTCTGCACAGTGGGAAGTTCAGGTTCTTGTAACAGAAGATGGTTACGAACTGATCGCTTATTAATATTCTGATATAAGCAAAAATACTATTTAAAAAATGAAGTATTATGAATAAATAACGTTCATAATACTTCATTTTTGCTATTTTAATATCTTTATATTACTCCATGCACTATAATGTAATTGCTTTCCATCTGCTTTATAAGCACGAATTCTTACATAATACGATTTTTTCTTTTTCATTCCATAAATCTTAGGATTGAACTTATAAGTTGAAATTTCTTTTATCTTAGACTTGTTATTCTTAAATTTCTTAGATGTAGAGATTTGAATCTTATAACCATCTGCTTTTTTATTTTTCTTCCATACAATTTTGTATCTTGTATTTTGAGATTTCTTTATATTACTGATCACTGGAGCCTTCAAATATAAAATCTTTTTTGTAGTACTTTTTGTTCCAGTTGACTCTATAAAATCAATGGAATTAGAAGCATATGCATAAATCTTATATTGATATTTCTTACCATTCTCTACTGTTTTATCCGTATATTGATTTTCTTTTAGTATTTTCAGATCTTTCCACTTACTATTTCCTAATTTTCTCTGAATACGATATCCATGCGCATTATTTACTTTCTTCCATTGAACTTTAATTCCTTTGTTTGTATTCAATATATTCATGATTTTTGGAGCAGAAAGATATTGGGGTAATGCTGGTCCTGGATCTATGATATCTTCTGGCCAATTGCATATTATATCAGTTTCTGTATTTTGTTCTTCATTCTTTTCTTCTGCAAATACATCACAATCATACGAATTTACGTTACAACTTATTAATATAACTAATAAAATAACCACAATACTTCCATATTTTATGAATTTTTTCATCTTTTTACCCCTTTCTTTTTTCTGGTAGTGTCAAAAACTACCTGTTTTTATTGTTTAAAATTCCTTTTAAACCTTGATTTTTCGGAGGTTTGCAAATAAAAAGAGCAATTACCCCTTTTTCATGTATAATGTAATCACCACAAAAACACTTACCACAAGAAAGGATTTAATTGCTCATGATCATTATACTTTATCTTACTTACTATCTTCATAATCTTAAAAAAGTGGACAAACAAGATCTTCTCGATCCTGTTAACAAACATAAATACAAACTTCATTATAGCAGGTCACTAATTACTGCAAGACAGCTTCTCTCTATGTCAAGCCTTTCGTGTTTTTCCACAGCCAGATGGACCTAAAAATGTTACGAATTCTCCTTCATTTATTGTAAGATTAAAGTCATAAACAACTGGTACATCTTTTGTATAACACTTTTTGATATGTTTTAGTTCTATGATCGGTTGTTTGTTTTCTATGATCAAGTTTTTAAACCTCACTTTCAAAATATATTAGAATCTTATTTTTTCTTTTTTAATGTCTTTGTATAAACAAGCATAACTGGAACTGTGTTTCCCTTCTTATCTTCTTTATAATAAGTATTACTGCTCCATGCCTTGCTATTTCCTGCTAAATGAATCTGTGGTCCATCTACCACAGTGTTTCTTTTATAATCTTTATATGGTTTTCCATATTTAAATTTCATGATCACTTTGACTTCAATTCCTTTTTTGGATGTCACATAAAATGTATTTTTCTTTGTGACTTTCATCTTTTGATCAATCGTGATCTTATCTTTATTTTTTGCTGTGATCGTAGCTTTGAGATAGTTTTTATTAATTGTCTTTACATTCATCTTATAATCTACAGTTTCCCATTTTCCTAAATATTTTTTATAGGCTTTGGTTGTTCTTTGTGCGGCTTCTATATCTTTTGATGATGTATGAAATGATAATACACTGACCATACATAAAAAGAATATAGAACTTAAAATTTTTGTTAGTTTCTTCATAAAATATACCCCTTTTCTTATAAACCTCTATTATATACATCATTGACCACAGACTGAGCATGCTCTAATTCTTTTTTCTGAATGATCGCATCTCTGTCACTAAAAATAGCCAGCATTTCATCTACGACATCTTCCATTCTTGGATTGCTGATCCTGTATAAATATCCTAACATCCTAGTGATCGTATAGTCAGTCGTCATCTGACAATATGCAATCTCTTTGCAGAAATCATCCGGAAAATCTTTTTCTTTTAGTGCATGATATAATTCATTACTTTTTGGATTCATTTTTCTTGTTTCCTTTCTGACTTGTATTGTTTAGCAACCAATAAACTGCTTTGGATAATCGTTTCCCTGAATCTGCAAAATGGCCACCACTATTATATTCTAGCGTTACTTTTTGTACATTTTGGTCTTCTTTTAGGATTTGTTCTTGTAGTCTAGTTCGTTCTCCTACTTTTGCCATGATCTGATTTTTTGTTTTTTCTTCTTTCCCTCCAAGACTTAAGTAGACATTACATGTGTGCTGCATCTTATGAATTCTTAAATATTCATCCCACTTTTCAAACCATAGTGATCCCGAACAACTTGCAATTCCTGAAAAAATATCAGTTTCGTAAGCCGCCCAGAGAAAATAATCCAGATAGAGAATATCCGATCAGATAAATTTCTCGATCTAAACCATATCGTTCTTTTATTGTTGGAATCAAATTATTTATTAGCCATTGTAGGGTTTTATCCGCTTTTCCTTGAAAATCTTCATTTCCAAAGGCAGCAGATGCTTTCCATGGAGAAAAATCTCTGTTCCAATCTTCTACTTGAAATGCATATAATGCAAAATCTTTCTCTTTTACGATATCCATTAAACAATTCCACATATGAGTTATTTCATTTCCCTGATGTGGATACATCCCCATAAAATGATCGGGCCTTTGACTCCATTTTGTTTCATATAGCATGTCTTATTTTCAATTTTGATTTTTTGCATATATAATCATCTCCACAGCTATTTTGTATACAATAGATACATTTAATACTTTATTTTTTTCACACTACTATAAGCTCCAAAACTTTCTTTCCTGACGTTAACATGGTAATGCATAAAAAGCATGTAAATAAATTTTTAAATTAGCCTTAAACTCTTTCATTTTGATCCTCCTTTTAATTTTTTACTTTATATTAAAATAGTATTTCATTTCTCTTTGAAAAGCAGAATGTCTTGGAAACTTTTTCCTGTATTGTCCATACACAGTTTCTTTAACATTTTGATACCCCATATTTTCTTTTATCTCACATACGATTGCTAATAAATATGCAACTTCTTCATATTGATTTCTATGTTGTCCTGATACAATTGCTTCTGCTCTTTTATGTACAATCTGTTCTGCCCATGACAAATAGTCTTTTTTCTCAATTTCCTTTATTTTGAAATATTTCTTCCATCTTTGAAAATAATTCCAAAATTCACTTATTTTATGTTCTCTACATTCTTTTTGGATTTCCATTTCAAAATTCATCTGATCTTCCAAGTTTTTTGTATCTGAAAATCCTACATATTCCGCTATCTTTGCAGCTGCTTTCGAAGGATAATCTCCATCATACAAATAAAGCAAAATCAGTCTGATCCCAATATGTATAAATGAACCACTCCACCCTAAGGAACCTTTAGGATTTCTAGACATATTCTTTATTTTTTTAAAGTTACCTGCATAAAAAATCAAGCTATAATACTCATAATCGCTCATTACATTCCGACTCAATTCCAAGTTTCGATAACTGTTTTGAAAATTACTCTTTTCTCTTATGTTTAATACTTCTTTTCCTCGTAAGCCGTACCTTTCTGCCATCTCTTTTGTTCCAAATAATCGAAGATAATTTCTTATTGTAGAATCAGAACAATACCCCTCCCAACAAAAATAGATCATCTTATCATAGTGATTTAAACAAGATGATGCAAATGCAGCTTTCAATGCGATCGTACTTCGTATTTTTAGATTGACATCAATGTCATTTAATGCATTTTCACCTATTTCTTCTACCTTTTCATATGCATGTTTTTTCTCATATTCATCCATAACAGATAAGTATAAAGATGGATGGATCGAGGCATTTTCTTTTGCTATTTCATATAATCCATTAACTCCTCTTGTATATAAGATCGCTTCTTTTAAAAGTCTTGCTTCCACATCTCCATTTTTTCCTTTTAAAAGATTTATCCAATCAATCCAAAATTGATCCGTATCTTTTAAATTTTCTCTTCCAACATGAAATATGTCTTCTATGTGTAATTTTGAAAATGCAGAGAATGAAAAATACAAATACATATCATTGGCACGTTCTTCTGGCAGTAATGCTTGATAGTCAGTATATAAAGTCAGAAGAGCTAAATGTTTCATATCAACATCTATAAGATTATTTTCCCGTAATACCTCTAAATCTACGGGATCTCCAAATTCTTCATACTCGTTCACTGTAGTCACACACATTTGCCATAACCATTCATAAATATTTCTTGCTTCCAGATATCTCTTATCATTCACACAATCCTGTGCAAAAGCAATCATATCTATGATCTTATCGCCAATTTCCTGAGTATCATAATATTCCGTGATCCAATCTGAATCCCAGTATCCACCATATTCCTCATATTCTTCTATCTCAAGATATAAATCACCTTCATCAATCTGATTTTTCCAATTTTGTATCTGTAACATTTTTTCTTTTACAAATTTTTCTGACATTCCTATTTCTGTAGATGTTACCTGTTTATTCATTCCTTGTGTAGTATAGAAGTTTATTATTTCTTGTAATTTTTGCTTTTGATCTTCTGATAAAAATTCTTGTAATTTTAATATAATATTTTGTAAGTTATCTTTCGATAATTCTTTTAAATCCTCTTGTGTCATCTTTATTCTCCAATGTCTACTTATCTAATAATTTCTGTCTCATCATATTAATTCACGCATTATTCCTATTAAGATCTTTTTTGTTTTCTTTTTTATAATTTTATCACATCAATCTTCTGCCCAACAAAGAAAGCCGCAACTTGCAATGACTTTCTAAATTTTTTCTTGTAACGAAAAAAACATTTTATCTCAAGAATGCTTGAATTCCATTATTAAATCTATATATAAAGGATATACCTTCAAAACAACATACAAGAATCTTTCTACATCTCTTACACTTCAGCCTTCTTTGGTTAAAGCCTCGACCGATTAGTAACAGTCAGCTCCATACGTTACCGTACTTCCACCTCTGCCCTATCTACCTCGTCGTCTTCAAGGGGTCTTACTACCTTTCGGTATGGGAAATCTTATCTTTAGGGGGGCTTCACGCTTAGATGCCTTCAGCGTTTATCCCTTCCAGACTTGGCTACTCTGCTATGCACGGCAGTACAACAGATACACCAGCGGTCCGTCCATCCCGGTCCTCTCGTACTAAGGACAGCTCCTATCAAATTTCCTCCGCCTGCGCCGGATAGGGACCGAACTGTCTCACGACGTTCTGAACCCAGCTCGCGTACCGCTTTAATGGGCGAACAGCCCAACCCTTGGAACCTGCTACAGCTCCAGGATGCGATGAGCCGACATCGAGGTGCCAAACCACTCCGTCGATGTGAACTCTTGGGAGTGATAAGCCTGTTATCCCCAGGGTAGCTTTTATCCGTTGAGCGATGGCAATCCCACTTTATACCACCGGATCACTAAGTCCTACTTTCGTACCTGCTCCACCCGTCGGTGTCACAGTCAAGCTCCTTCTGCCTTTGCACTCTTCGAATGGTTTCCAACCATTCTGGGGAACGAGCGCCTCCGATACCCTTTCGGAGGCGACCGCTGATCAAACTCCCGCCTGACATTGTCCCTGACCGGCTTACGGCCACAGGTTAGAAATCCAACATGGTAAGGGTGGTATCCCAACAGCGACTCCGGCTGACGTCATACCTTCTCAGTCTCCCACCTATCCTGTACATACCATGCCGAATCCCAGTATCAAACTGGAGTAAAGCTCCATGGGGTCTTTCCGTCCTGGCGCAGGTAACCAGCATCTTCACTGGTATTTCAATTTCACCGGGTGTATCGTTGAGACAGTGCCCAAATCATTACGCCTTTCGTGCGGGTCGGAACTTACCCGACAAGGAATTTCGCTAGGACCGTTATAGTTACGGCCGCCGTTTACTGGGGCTTAAGTTCAAAGCTTCGCTTGCGCTAACCTCTCCCTTAACCTTCCAGCACCGGGCAGGCGTCAGCCCATATACTTCACCTTGCGGTTTTGCATAGACCTGTGTTTTGCTAAACAGTTGCTTGGGCCATTTCTCTGCGGCCCTCTCATGGCACTCCTTCTCCCGAAGTTACGGAGTCATTTTGCCGAGTTCCTTAACAACACTTCTCCCGCCGGCCTTAGGATCCTCTCCTCATCCACCTGTGTCGGTTTACGGTACGGGCACATATAAAACGATAGCGGCTTTTCTTGACAGTAAGGTATGGACTTCCCTACTTATGTTCGGTACGCGTCACGTCTTCAGATCGTGCTGCGGATTTGCCAACAGCACTCCTACCTCGCTTGCACCGGGATTTCCACTCCCGGATTCCATTCCCTGTCTGTGTCCCCACAGTTCTGTTTATATGCGGTACAGGAATTTCAACCTGTTATCCATCGACTACGTCTTTCGACCTCGCCTTAGGTCCCGACTTACCCAGAGCAGATCAGCTTTACTCTGGAAACCTTAGATATTCGGCCTGAAGGATTCTCACCTTCATCTCGCTACTCATTCCGGCATTCTCTCTTCTTAGCAGTCCACCACTCCTTACGGTATGGCTTCATCCCGCTAACAATGCTCCTCTACCAATGTTTACACATTCCTAAGCTTCGGTGTCGTGTTTCAGCCCCGGACATTTTCGGCGCAGGGACTCTGAGCTATTACGCACTCTTTCAATGAATGGCTGCTTCTAAGCCAACGTCCTAGTTGTCTTAGAATCCCCACATCCTTTTCCACTTACCACCCACTGCACTTTGGGACCTTAGCTGTAGGTCTGGGCTCTTTCCCTTTTGACCATCCAACTTATCTCGTATGGTCTGACTCCCATGAATCATCTTGATGGCATTCGGAGTTTGATATGCTTTGGTAAGCTTTGACGCCCCCTAGGCAATTCAGTGCTCTACCTCCATAAGACTCTCATGAGGCTAGCCCTAAAGCTATTTCGAGGAGAACCAGCTATCTCCGGGTTCGATTGGAATTTCTCCGCTATCCACACCTCATCCCCACCCTTTT
>SCPO01001259.1_pt1:100000-238022 | contig 238022 bp, 303 predicted proteins | sample 6106821 | NCBI WGS metagenome assembly SCPO01 (sample SAMN10720448, study PRJNA508395) | human gut metagenome | isolation source: Participant 2 stool, 0 month | host: Homo sapiens | collected 2017
TTGGTGAGCCGTTACCTCACCAACCAGCTAATCAGACGCGGGTCCATCCTGTACCACCGGAGTTTTTACCCCTGCACCATGCGGTGCTGTGGTCTTATGCGGTATTAGCAGTCATTTCTGACTGTTATCCCCCTGTACAGGGCAGGTTACCCACGCGTTACTCACCCGTCCGCCACTCAATCACCAAATCTTCAGTTCCGAAGAAAATCAAATAAGGTGTTTCGTTCGACTTGCATGTGTTAAGCACGCCGCCAGCGTTCATCCTGAGCCAGGATCAAACTCTCATGTTCAATGTTGATCCAAGTTCAAGAAGCACTAGCTTCTTTATCCTTGTTATTACTGTTCTTATAAAGAACGTTCGTTGATTTTTACTAAAATCATCTGAAAAATTCATTAGAATTTTCAAGGTTGTCTTATTGTTCAATTGTCAAAGATCTTTTTTGTAATCTGCTTCTTGTGTGTAAGAAGCTTTATTATTTTATCACAGTTCTTTTTGTTTGTCAAGAACTTTTTTAATTTATTTTGTTGTTCTGAGCTCTTCTGCTCTGCAACAACTTTTATATAATATCATTTCTGATCTCATCTGTCAAGATTTTTTTAACTTTTCTTTCAGATCTGATCTCTATTGTTCTGATCGTTCTCCGTCAGCAACTTTTATAGATTATCACATCTGATCACTTGTGTCAAGAAGTTTTTTTATTCTTTTCAGAAGCCAGATCAGCTCCGATGTTATATTTTCCTGCCGCTCTTTCAGCGACGTTGATTATCTTACCATAGATGTATACAGTATGTCAACAACTTTTTTCTATTTTTTTAACTATTTTTTACATCTTTGAATATGTTGTTTTTGCACTGATTCCTTCTACTTTTCCAAGTTTTCCAGCTAACGTATTAATAATATCCTGCGGTGCATCAATTGCGATGCTGATAATGTTAACCCCCTTCTCGTGATATGGTATCCCCATTCTTCCCAGAATATACATTCCATAATCATGTAAAATATCATTTACCTTTGAAGATGCATCTATGTCTTCTACGATAATTCCTATGATCGCTATTCTACTTTCCATCTATATTCTCCTTATTATCTTCTTATTTCAGAAATGTATCCTGCACGAAACTCCATATTGATTTCTCTTAGTTCTTTCTTTCCATCAATATAGTCTTGATACATTTCCACAATACCTACACTGCACCCATCACATGCACCTGCAATATTTCCAATAGATTCCTCTACGATTTTTGCTCGTTCTTCTTTTGTTGTATCTTTAATCAATATACTCATAGTCTTCTCCTTCTTTTTAAATATATAAATGCGATCCCGCACACAATAACTGATAATAATGATCCTGCTGGTGCTGCACATCCCATAGGATATAAAGTATCTATAAACCATTTAGAAGCAAAATAAGCCCCTGGAATACGAATCAGTACAATCGATAATACATTATGAAGAAAAGAAATTCCCGACTTTCCATATGCGCAAAAATACCCGCTAAAACTAAAATGAATTCCAGCGATCATGCAATCCCATATGTAACTTCGAATATACTGGCTTCCCATGTGAATAACCATGGTATCGACTGTAAAGATTCCCACAACAAAATTTGAAATAAACTGCATCAGCACTGCAACACATAATCCAAAACTCATAGAAATCATAATCGCATATTTTAATGTCTTTGTTGCACGTTCATCTTTTCCAGCGCCAATATTTTGTGCTGCAATCGCAGAAACTGCTGACAGCATAGAAGATGGCACTAAAAATACAAAACTGATGATCTTTTCAACGATTCCTACAGCTGCAGCATCATTTAATCCCCTTTGATTTACAATGATCGTAATTACAATAAAGGAAATCTGTATAAACCCATCTTGCAAGGAAATTGGAATTCCAATCCCTAAAATATTCTTCAATGTTTTTCCTTCTGGTTTTAAATCACTGCGTTTTAATGAAATACCAGTATCTTTCTTCCGAATTGCAATAAGTGCAACGATCACACTGATCGTCTGTGCTAACGTAGTTCCAAGTGCTGCACCTGAAGCTCCAAAATGAAGTCCTCCAATAAAAACATAATCCAGAACGATATTCACTCCACAAGCAACTGCTATAAAATACATTGGACTTTTTGAATCTCCCAATCCCCTGAAAATGGAACTGATGATATTATATGCAGTGATCAAAGGAATTCCCGCAAAACATATGGTTAAATATGCGGTTGTTCCTTCTACTGCCTGTTGCGGTGTTGACATGATACGAACAATTGGATGAACAAAAAATAATAACACCACTGTAAGTACAACAGAAAGACATACAAACAAACTGACAGTATTTCCAATGATCTTTGAAGTTTCTTTCTTTTGTTTTGCACCTACGGATTTACCGATCATAACGGTAGTCCCCATCGCAATTCCAACGATCATAACCGTGATCATATGCATTACCTGACTTCCGATAGAAACAGCGGTTGTGCTAGCAACTCCATTAAATTGTCCAATAATAAACAAATCCGCCATTCCATATAAAGTCTGTAAAAATATGACAAAAAATACGGAAGTGAAAATTTCAAAATATTCCTTCCAATACTTCCAGTCGTTAAGTCTCTTTCCATGAAACATCTCCTGTATCTTAATTCCTTATGCCCGTAACTCCTTCGAACGCTCCTTTAAATGTTTAGTCTATATATTCTTCGATCAAACGGACCGCTTTTGATTTATACAATGCTGTAATGATCACAGCTGCGATCACAGTCCCACAAAGCGTACTTGCAAGGAATGGCCCTACAAATGTAAATAAAGCTGCTTTCTGTCCCATCATCATAGATGCGATCGGATAGCAAAGCATTCCACCTAAAATTCCTGTTCCAATCACTTCTCCAAGATATGCACCAATCTTAGATCTTGTATATTTAAAAATCATAGCACTGACAAATGCCCCAACCATACTTCCAGGGAACGCAAGCAGGCTTCCTGTTCCGAGTAGATTTCTGATCAGTGCTGTGCAAAATGCCATAGAAACTCCATATACAGGGCCTAAAAACACTGCAGCCAGCACGTTGCATAAATGTTGGATAGGAAAGCATCTGCTCGGTCCGATCGGGATTGAAAATGATGATAAGATAACCGCTACAGCTACCAACATTGCGGATATTGTTAATTTTTTTAAATTCATATAATGTCACACTCCTTTATTGTTCTTCCAAGGTCTTTTTTCTCGATCCCAGCCTTTTTTACTCCAATAGGCGAGATCGGCTTCATCCCAACCTCTGGTATGAAGCATTCTCATAAAATAAAAGCAAATCTTTGTCTTTATTCCTGTTTTCACATGTCCAGCATTCTTCTTAATCTGATATGCCATTTTATTTGTATCTTTTTCAATTTTTGCTTTTATTTTTGGTTTTATGTCTTTATACAAAGTTGCCATAACACGAACACCGTATTTATATACCTTTGGCACTCCCCAGTAAAAAAAGCTGTCTGCCATATCTTTATTTGTACTCTTCATTCCTGCACCAGCAGCTGTTGATATACATACCGCCTGTTTGTGAAACATTGATTCTTCTGGTCTATGCAACATCCATCGATAACCATAATGATCTAAAAACACTTTCATAGAGCCAGTCACATGATAAACATACACTGGACTTTCAAAAATCAATACATCTGCTTCATCAAGTGCTTCTGTTAATGGATTGATCTTTTCATAATGTGGACATAATGTCTCGGATTTACGAAAACATTGTGTACATCCAATACAGAATTCCCCAAAATCTCTTGGCAGAAAAAACTCCTTGACTTCCCCGCCAATCTTGTCTGCCAGAATTTTGGAAATATGATATGTAGAGCCTTTATGACTCTGTCCATGTATAATTGTTACTTTCATTTTATACTCTTTTCTGTTTCTGATCTGCTTCGCTCTCTGGCTGCACAGATGTACAATGAGGACATCTCGTTGCACGAATATCGATCTCACTCATACAAAATGGACAGATTTTTGCAGTTGGCTGTGCAGGTTCCTCTGGTTTTGAACCAAATGACATGACCTTATTCATTGCTTTTAAAAGACAAAATAAGATAAACGCCATGATCAGAAAATTCACAACAGAAGATCCAAATGCAGATGCATATCCTGAAATCTCTTCTATTGTATATACTTTTCCTGTCATAATCAATTTTATGATCGGCTGAATAAAATTATCTGTAAGTGATGTAACAATTCCTGAAAAAGCACCACCGATCAATACACCGACTGCCATATCCATGACATTACCACGGAGTGCAAACGCCTTGAATTCTTCTAAGAATTTTTTCATATGTCTCTCTCCTTTATATAATTTTTTATAACGTTTTCTATTTTAACACATCTTTCGACAAAACAATATACTCTCTTATAATTTGCAGCTTAAAATACGATAAAAAGATTCAAAATGCCCTCAAAAAAAGACCATATTAAAAATAATACGGCCTTTAAAATCATCTTATATTGTTGATCACTTCTCTGATTCTTTCATTGCAATTACTTTCTTGATCAGATCAACACTTCCATCAATTCCCAAATAACTGCTGTTTAAGCTAAGATCATATGACTTTGCATCCCCCCACTTATTAGAACTGTAATAGTTGTAATAGCTGGAACGTTGTTTATCTTTCTTCATCAGCATCTCTTTGCTCTTTCCATTCGGAATTCCATATTCATTCTCAATTCGTTTGATACGATCCTCAAATGGTGCATGTACATATACACTGATGCAATTATCAAAGTCTTCTAACGCATAATCTGCACATCTTCCAACGAACACACAAGGTCCCTTTGATGCCAGTTCCTTAATCGTATCAAAAGCTGCCAAAAACACCTTATGATTCAATGGCAAGTCAAAAGAATTGGAATTGTATCCTAATGAATAAGGATCCATTACCAGAGAGTAAAGAAAACTAGTTGTTGGTTTTTCATCAAAACTTTCAAAGATCTCTTCACAAATGCCGCTTTCCTTTGCAGCAACTTTAATCAGTTCACTGTCATAAAAAGGGATTCCTAAACTTTCGGCAAGCTTCTCTCCAATCAAGTGTCCTCCGCTTCCATATTGTCGTTCGATTGTAATAATTGTGTTAGTACTCATATGAATCGCTCCTTTCCCCAAAGGATAAAATATTCAAGTTATTCTTTGTTATGAATATTATACTACAAATAAATGATTTTAAAAGAAAAATTGTACATTTTTATGTTCAATTATGCTTCATATCCATAATGTTCTTTTGCATATCTTCTTGCAAATTCTGCATCCTCATGCATCTGCTGGCTTAAAGATTCTAGAGAATCAAATTTCATTTCTGGTCTTTTAAAACACACTAATTCCACTTCTATTTCTTTATGATAGATATTCTTATGGAAATCTAAAATATATGTTTCAACTCCCATATGTTTCTTTCCTTCGATCGTTGGCTTTACTCCAACATTACTAATTCCGTAATACGTTTCATCTTTATAATGGATTCTTGAAACATATACTCCATTTGGAGGCAATAATTTATCCTCCAATGGAATCTGATTCGCTGTTGGCATCTGAAGTACTTCTGCTCCCATATGATTTCCATGAACTACAGGTCCACAGATCATAAACGGATCTTCCATCAGACGATTAGCTTCCTCCACTTTACCCTCAGATAGCAAATGACGGATTCTTGTGCTTGATACAATTTCTCCTTCTAATTCAAGTTTGGGAATAACGATCAATTTAAAATCATATTCCTTTGACATCCGTTCAAGTAATTCTACGTTTCCTTGACGTTTATAACCAAACCCACAATCATCACCAACAACTAAAACTTTCATTCCTGTTTTTTCAAGAAGTACTTTGATCACAAAATCTTCTGGTGATAAATGTGAGAATTCATCTGTAAATGGATGTTCGATATAAATATCAATTCCTCTTCTTGCAAGAAGTTTTATCTTTTCGTTGGTCGTGTAGATCACTCTCATATGTTTGTGTTTTAACATATTAAGTGGTGGACGGTCAAAAGAAAATACAGCCGCCTGATATCCCAGTTGCTTATACTGAATCAGTTCATCAAAGATCAACTGATGCCCTTTATGCATTCCGTCAAATTTGCCAAGAGCTACCACTGTATTATGAAATTGAAATTGTTCTGTATTATGAATGTATTCCATGGCTTCCTCTCACTGGTTGTTGTCATAAAAAATCTTATCTGGGAAAAACATATTTTTTTTCCAGTAATATATTCCGATAAACTGTTCACTTTCATCATATACCCGAAGTTTCTTTGTTATATCGAGATCTATTTCATAAAACATCTCTTTCTTTAAAGGATTTCCGTTAAACAAAACCTTATCATAGTTTTTCTTTACGGTACCTTTTTGATATTTTAGAAAAACCTTTTCAATTGGAATTATCCATTCTTCGATTTTTCCAGTTTTCACTGCTTCCTCAATCTCTGATAATGTATGAGCATATTCCAATTGAAAACCACTGGATCTTGTACGGACTAACTTTGTCATACACGCTCCATTTTGGAGCTTATGTCCAATATCCCTGCAAAGACTTCGGATATATGTACCTTTGCTGCATGTAACTGTCATTGTAACTTCTGGATAAGAGATTTCAATATCTGAAATATCATAGATTCTGATCCGTTCTGGTTTGCGCTCGATAATTTTTCCTTCTCTGGCAAGTTCATACAGCTTCTTTCCATTAATTTTCTTTGCAGAATACATAGGTGGTACCTGATCATATTCTCCAACGAAAGACAAGATTGTATCTTTGATCGTTGCATCTTGTTTTAACGGTTCATGTGTTTTCGTAACAGTTCCCCATATATCTTCTGTGTCTGTCTCTTTTTCAAACACAAAGCTTACCTTATACTGTTTCTTCGTTCCTGTTAACATATCGCATAACTTTGTTCCTTTTCCAAGACAGACCGGCAATACTCCTTCTGCATTTGGATCCAAAGTTCCTGTATGACCAATCTTTTTCTGACGTAAGATCCCTCGAAGTTTTGCGACAACATCATGCGATGTAAAATCTTTTTCTTTATATATATTCAATAATCCGTTGTACATAAAAACCTCTACCTTATAATTGTTCTGTGATCTCGCTTATGATCGTACTTTGAATGTCTTTCAATGTTCCTTTCATGGAACATCCTGCTGCACGGATATGTCCTCCACCTCCATGTGTTTTAGCAATCTCTGAAACCTTAACTTTCTCATTCGAACGCATACTTACTTTATAGCCATTTTCGATCGGATATAGAAAAATTGCTACTTCTACACCTTTTGTAATTCGCAGCTGATCAATGATCCCATCACTGTCGGATGTTGATGCATGAAGCTCTTCAAAATCTTGTTCTGAAAGATTCGAAATAATAATCTGTCCATCTGCATAAAGTTGACTTTTTAATAATGCTTTCCCTAACAACTGATTTTGTACAAATGTCTTCTGATAAAATGTCTCATCAATGATCTTTGTAGTTGAAACACCCTTCTCCAGTAACATTCCCGCATATTCCATCGTTTTACGTGTTGTATTTGAATGCTTAAACACTCCGGTATCGTGCACGATTCCTGTGTATAGGCACTGGGCACATTCTTTTGAAATCTTATCCTCTTCAAAAATCTGACACAAAACTTCACAAGTTGCACTCGCCTGTGGATCGATCTTATAAAAGTCCCCAAATCCATCATTACTGATATGATGATCGATTCCGATCAATGTTTTTGCACATCTGACCATTGCTGCAAATGGTTCATAACGATCTTCAGAGCCACAATCTAAAACAAAAAACAGATCATAGCTTTCATCATCTTTCGACTCCGTGATGATCTCCTGCGCATGACTTAAAAAACGAAACTCTGTGCTGATCGATTCTAAATAAACATCAACTTTCTTCCCAGAATAATTATCTAAAATATACTGTTTTAAGGCAAGGCAACTGCCAATACAGTCTCCATCCGGATGGATGTGTCCTGTAATGGCAATTGTTTTAGCCTTTGAAATCTGTTCATTAAAGTGTTTCATTCTCACTCCCATGATTTAATTCATCTATCTTCTTTGACATATTTACTCCATATTCAATGGAATCATCTAAAATAAATGTAATCTCTGGTGTATTTCTTAAATTAATAGAGTGTGCAAGTTCTCGGCGGATATAACCTACCGCACTGTTTAAGCCTTTCATCGTTTCTTCTTTTCTTCATCATTTCCAAGAACACTGATATATGCTTTGCACTGTTTCAGATCCGATGTTACAACGGCATCAACAACAGATGTCATTGGTGCAATTCTTGGATCTTTGATCTCTGCTGATGATACGGCTTAATTCTCTCTGAACTTCACCATTGATCCTTGTATTTTAATGCTGTTTTTTCTCATATTGCTACTCCCTTCAGGAAATTATCTTGGGACCTCTTCCATAATAAAGGATTCGATCTGATCCCCTTCTTTGATGTCATTATAGCTTTCCATAACAAGACCACATTCAAATCCGCTGCGAACTTCTTTGACCGCATCTTTTCCACGTTGGATAGATGCAAGTTTTCCTTCATGAACAACAATACCATCACGAATAATACGTGCTGAGCTGTCACGCTGAATTGTTCCATCTAATACATAAGATCCTGCGATCGTTCCAACTCCAGAGGCTTTGAAAATCTGACGTACTTCTGCATGCCCTGTAACTTTCTCTACAAATTCAGGATCTAGCATACCCTTCATAGCTGCTTCAATATCTTCAATCGCATTGTAGATGACACGATACAGACGAAGGTCTACTTTCTCTGCACTTGCTGCATCTTTAGCCGCTGGTTCTGGACGAACATTAAATCCGATAATGATCGCATTAGAAGCTGCTGCTAAGTTTACATCAGATTCTGTGATAGCACCTACACCACCATGAATGACTTTGACTGCAACTTCATCATTAGAAAGTTTTACAAGACTCTGTTTAACCGCTTCTACAGATCCCTGTACATCGGCTTTTACAATGATATTCAATTCTTTGACGCTTCCTGCCTGGATCTGGTTAAATAGATCATCTAATGATAACTGCTGTTTTGTCTCAGATAACATTTTTTCACGTCCATAAGCAATAAATTTCTCTGCTACGGATCTTGCTTCTTTTTCGCTATCCATAACCATCATAACTTCTCCAGCATTTGGAACTTCACTTAAACCTAAGATCTCAACTGGTGTAGATGGTCCTGCTGTTTTAATACGTTTTCCTTTGTCATTTATCATTGCACGAACTTTACCATGAGCACTTCCGATCGCTACTGCATCACCAACATGTAATGTACCTTTCTGTACTAATACAGTTGCAACTGGTCCACGACCTTTATCAAGTTGTGCTTCTAAGACAATACCTCTTGCTTTACGATTTGGATTTGCTTTTAATTCCAAAACTTCTGCTGTTAAAGAAACCATATCTAATAATTCATCGATTCCTTCTCCTGTATGTGCAGATACTGGACAAAAGATCGTGCTTCCACCCCAGTCTTCTGGTACCAATTCATATTCGATCAGTTCCTGTTTTACTCTCTCAATGTTGGCGCTTTCTTTATCAATCTTATTGATCGCAACAATGATCTCGATTCCTGCTGCTTTCGCATGGTTGATCGCTTCGATCGTCTGTGGCATAACACCGTCATCTGCAGCTACGACTAAGATTGCGATATCTGTAGACTGGGCACCTCTCATACGCATAGATGTGAATGCCTCATGTCCTGGTGTATCTAAGAATGTGATCTTTCCATTGGATGTTTCAACAACATAAGCTCCAATATGCTGTGTGATACCACCTGCTTCTCCTGTTGTAACATGAGAAGAACGGATCTTATCAAGTAAAGAAGTTTTACCATGGTCAACATGACCCATAACGCAGACAACTGGTGGTCTTACGATCATATCTGTTTCGTCTTCTTCCTCTTCTTTTAACAGTTCTTCGATCACATCTACCTGTTCTTCCATCTCTACCAGACGATCAAATTCCATTGCGATCTCTTCTGCTTTTCAAAGTCAAGTTCAGAGTTTACATTTAACATTCCAGCTCCGCTGATCAGTAATTTCTTAATGATATCATTTGCAGGAATAGATAATGCATCTGCAAGTTCTTTCAGTGTTAATACTGGAGGAATCTTTACTGGCGCATTTGGATCTACTTCCGGTTTCTTTACTGGTTCTGGTTTAATAAAGGCACCAGGTCCTGATGTTTTTTTTTTCTTATGCTCCTGATTCTGGTTCTGGTTTTATTGTTAAATTTCTTATTTTTTATTATTTTTCCAAACTTCTGAGAGTTCTGAGGATTATCTTTTCTTAAGATCTTTTATCCCCATCATTATTTTTATTTTTGAATTATTTTTATTGTTCTTTACTTCCTGAGTTTTTTATTATTTTTCTTTTCCATATTCTGTGCTTTTTATTATCTTTTCTTTTTGAATTTTCCTGTTTCTTTGAATTATGATCCTGTTTTGCTTCTTTCTTTGGTTTCAACGCATTCTCGATCATTTTGATCTGCTCATCTCCTATGGTACTCATGTGGTTTTCACTTCTACATGATTGGCTTTCAAGATTTCTAAAATTTCTTTATTGTCTTTATTATATTTCTTTGCAATTTCATAAACTCTGAATTTTGCCATAAATATACCTCCTGCGATTCTTATTTATCAAGCTGTTTTAAAAGAGCTTCTGCAAAACCTTGATCAGTCACTGCGATCGACGCTCGAAACTCCTTCCCGATCGCATGCCCAAGCTCTTCTTTTAATCCCCAGCAATAAAAGGTACTTGATAATGTTTACATTGATTCTCAAACATCTTTTTGTATTATCGGAAGCATCATTGGCTACAATGATAAGAGCTGCTGTCTTTTTCCTGACAGCTTCTCTTGCGGCAAACTCTCCACTGACCAGATTACCGGATCTGAATGCAAGACCTAGAAGAGATAATCCTTTATTCATAAAGTTCTTCCATCTCCTTTTTTAATGTCTCATAGACCGATTCCGGTACTCCTATCTTAAAAGAACGATCTAGTCCTTTTTTCTTAAATGCTTGTTTTAAACACTGTGGATCAGGGCATATATATGCCCCTCTCCCATTTTTCTTTCCAGTCATATCAAGACTGATCTCGCCTTCTTTTGATCTTACGATCCGGACTAATTGATTCTTTTCTTTTAATTCACCGCACCCGATACATTTTCTTGTTGGAATTTTTCGATTCATTTTATCACCTGCTGATATTTCCTATTCTTCAATATCCTCTGCATCAAAATCTTCAACAGCTTCTTCTGTATTCTCTGCATCTTCTACGAAATCATCATTGATCTCTTCGTTAAAAAGATCTTCTTCAATCTCAAATTCATCTGCCTCTGGTTCTTCACTGACTTTTGCTGCTTCTTCAGCTGCCTGTGATTCACTCTTAATGTCAATCTTATAGCCTGTTAATCTTGCAGCTAGTCTCGCATTCTGTCCTTCTTTACCGATTGCTAATGATAACTGGTAATCTGGAACTACAACTTCTGCTCTCTTTTCTTCTACATCAACTGCCACAGAAACAACTTTTGATGGGCTTAATGCATTCTCAATAAATACACAAGGATCTTCATTCCAGTTGATGATATCGATTTTCTCGCCTTTTAAGTCATTGACGATTGCATTCACTCTGGCACCATTTAATCCGACACATGCTCCAACTGGATCTACATTCTTATCATTGGACCATACAGCCATCTTTGTTCTTGATCCTGCTTCACGCACAATGTTCTTGATCTCTACTGTTCCATCCTGAATTTCCGCAACTTCTTTCTCAAATAAACGTTTTACAAGATCTGGATGTGTTCTTGAAACAAGAATACGTGGTCCACGATTTGTTTCTTTTACTTCTACAATATAAAGTTTGATTCTCTCTGTTGGTTTGAACACTTCACCTCTGATCTGTTCAGATTTCATTAACAGAGCATCTGTTTTGTCATCTAAGCTTACACTTACATTCTCTCCAACATAACGCTGAACAACACCTGTTACGATATCTTTTTCTTTGCAGTAGAAATGATCATATACAACTCTTCTTTCTTCTTCTTTGATTTTCTGCACAATAACGCTTCTTGCATGCATTGCTGCAATACGTCCGAAATCTTTTGGTGTGATTTCAATTCTTACAGTATCTCCAAGATTTAAGTTCTGATCGATTGCCTTTGCTTTTCCAAGACTGATCTCCAGTGCAGGATCATAAACTTCGTCTACAACTTCTTTGATCGCATAAACATAAATATCTCCTGTTTCACGATCCATATTAACTACAACGTTATCTGCACTTCCAAAATCTCTTTTACATGCAGCAAGCAGGGAATTTTCAATGGCTTCCATGATAACGTCTTTATCAATACCTTTTCCTTCTCCAACTGATTTAATGCCGCAATTAATTCACTCATTCTCTTTCTTCCTCCTTAAAATCTAACGACAAACGAGCACTTGCAATGCTCTTTTTCTCAAATGTAATATCCTGATCTTCGATTGTTAGTACAATCTGATCTTCCATGTTTTCTTTTAAAATACCAGTAAATTCCTTTTGCTTATCAATTGCTTTATAAAGCTTGATGTCAATGGACTTTCCGACACTTCTTACATAATCTTTTTCTTTTTTAGTGGTCTTCCAAGTCCTGGAGAACTTACTTCTAAAATATATGCATCTTCGATAAAATCTTCTGCATCTAGTTTCTCTTCTAAGCTTCTGCTGATCAGCACGCAGTCATCAATTGCAATTCCACCTTCTTTGTCTGCGTAAACTCTTAAATACCAGTTTGCTCCTTCTTTGACATATTCTACATCCACCAGTTCAAAATTGTTGGCTTCAATAATCGGTAATACCAGTTCTTCTGTTTTGTTTCAATATCAACTCGTCTTGCCAATGTATCAACCCTTTCTTTTGTAGTGTTATTTCTTCATTGTTACACAAAATAGGAGTGGACATATGCCCACTCCTAAGTCATCTTTTCTTAAGCTATATTTAGTTTAACATGAAAAATATCTCTTGACAAGAGTTTTTTCATATATTATCAAAGAAAATCGAAACTTAACTGATCAGTATCTGATAGATCTCCCATAATTCCAAGTTCTTTCATTTTCTCGATACATGCTTGTGGTGCTTTTGTTCTGTTTCTAAAGTTTTCCAAGGATGTAAATGGTTCTCCTTTGGCTGCTTCTTCTACCTGCTGTGCCGCTTTTTCACCCATTCCATCAATACTGGTAAGTGCTGGCATGATCTTTCCATCGATCACTTGAAAATCTTTTGCCTTTGCCTTGTAAATATCCAGTGGCCAGAATTCATAGCCTCTTGCATACATTTCATCCGCAATCTTCATTTCTCGTAACAGATCAAGATCTGCATTTTTAACTTCGTGTTTTGGTGTATTCTTAATAATACTCATCTTTTCATCCAAACGTTCTTTTCCAAGACACATATCTTCATAAGAAAATGCCTTCGCTCGAATACTGAAATATGCTGCATAATATGCCAATGGGTGATAAACCTTATACCATGCGATCCTCCATGCCATCATAACATAAGCTGCCGCATGGGCTTTCGGGAACATATATTTGATCTGTTTACAAGACCAGATATACCAATCTGGCACATTGTGATCTCTCATCATCTGTTCTTGTTCATCTGTAAGTCCCTTTCCTTTTCGGACTCCTTCCATAATCTTAAATGACGCTTCCTGTTCCAATCCCTGATTGATCAGATATACCATGATATCATCTCGACAACAGATTGCTGTGGAAATAACCGCATCTCCATTCTCGATCAATGTCTGAGCATTTCCAAGCCATACATCGGTTCCATGAGACAGCCCAGAAATACGGACAAGATCAGAAAAGCTCTGTGGATGCGTATCCTGAAGCATTTGAATTACAAAGTCTGTCCCAAATTCCGGTACTCCAAGTGATCCAAGCGGTGTCCCATCAATATCTTCTGGTGTGATCCCTAAGGTTTCTGTTCCATGAAATAATCCCATAACGCCTTTATCGTCCATTGGGATCGTCTGTGCATCAATTCCTGTGATATCTTCCATTCTTCGGATCATAGATGGATCGTCATGTCCCAGAATATCAAGTTTTAATAGGTTCTGGTCAATCGAATGGTATTCAAAATGTGTCGTAATGATCGGTGTATTCATATCATTGGCTGGATGTTGTACCGCTGTAAAATCATAAATTTCTTTATCATGCGGTACTACAATGATTCCACCCGGATGCTGACCAGTTGTTCTCTTAACTCCCGTACATCCAAGTGCTAATCTCTCTATTTCGCAACGACGTTTACTGATTCCTCGTTCTTCCAGATATTTCAACACATAACCATAGGCTGTTTTCTCTGCCAGTGTACCGATCGTTCCCGCTCGGAATGCTTTTCCTTTTCCAAAGATAACTTCTACATAAGCATGTGCTTTTCCCTGATATTCTCCTGAGAAGTTTAAGTCGATATCCGGCTCTTTATTTCCTTTAAACCCAAGGAATGTCTCAAACGGGATATCCTGTCCTTCTTTCGTCATCTTTGCTCCACACTTTGGACAGTATGCATCTGGCATGTCAAAACCTGACATACCCATCTTCGCATATTTTTGCACCTGTTCTGAGTCAAAATCCACAAAATGACATTCTGGACAGATATAATGTGCTGGCAACGGATTTACTTCCGTGATCCCTGACATCGTTGCTGCAAAGGAAGATCCTACCGATCCTCGTGATCCTACCAGATACCCATGGTCATTCGAATCCCATACCAATTTCTGTGCGATGATGTACATTACCGCATATCCATTTCCAATAATAGAGTTTAATTCTTTTTCCAAACGACTTGTCACTCGTTCTGGAAGATCATCTCCATAAATCTCATGTGCTCTATTATAACAGATTTCTCTTAATGTTTTGTCTGAATCTGGGATTACCGGCGGGCATTTATCCGGATGGATCGGAGAAATATTTTCAATCATATCATTGATCTTATTCGTGTTTGTTATGACAACTTCTTTGGCTTTCTCACTTCCAAGATACGCAAACTCATCTAACATCTCCTGTGTTGTCCTAAAATAAAGCGGTGCCTGCTGGTCAGCATCTTTAAATCCTTTTCCAGCTAATAAAATAGAACGATAGATTGCATCATCTGGATTTAGAAAATGCACATCACATGTCGCAACGACTGGCTTATGGAATTGTTCTCCAAGATCTACGATCTTTTGATTGAATTTCTGAATATCTTCGATCGAATTCACATTCTCAACACGTTCGGATCCAATCATAAATTCATTGTTTCCTACTGGCTGAATCTCCAGATAGTCATAAAATGATACAATATTCGCAATCGTTTCATCTGAGCGTTCATCAAGCAATGCCTGATATAATTCTCCTGCTTCACACGCAGATCCAATGATCAGTCCATCTCTATATTTATTGATCAGGGACTTTGGCATTCTTGGGCGACGGTTAAAGTAATTTAAATGTGATTCAGATACCAAGCGGTTTAAATTAACACGCCCTGTATTATTCTTAACCAGAATAATTCCATGATACATGCGTCCTTTTTGATCAGATCGACATTATCATTTGCAAATTCGTTGACCTGATCTAGATCTGTAATATCTTTTCTTTTAACATAGAAATGAATTCTACAAAAATCTTTCCTGTTGCCGTTGCATCATCAACTGCTCTATGGTGTGTTTCCAGTATGATATTTAAATGTTTACAAATGTTATCCAGTGTAAATTTACCAAGATGTCCCATTAGACATCTTGCAAGCCCCAGTGTATCCACAACTGTATGATCATATGGAAGATTCAACCTTTTCGCATTTTCGCGGATAAACCCTGTATCAAATCCTGCATTATGTGCAACCAAAACAGATCCCTCACAGAATTTTAAAAACTGTGGAAGAATCTCTTCGATCGTTCCCGCATCTTTTACCATATCATCTGTGATCGTTGTCAGCTGAGTGATCTTATATGGAATCGGGCGCTCTGGATTGACAAATTCACTAAATGTTTCTTTAATCTCTCCTTCCACGACTCTTACCGCACCAATTTCTATAATTCGATCATTGACACTGTTAAATCCTGTTGTCTCAATATCGAATACAACATAACTGTCCATTAGTGACTGCCCTTTTGAATCAATGATCAAATCTCCAAGGTCATCAACGAAATATCCTTCTACCCCATAAATGATCTTAAATGGATCATCTTCTTTTAGTCTCAAGTCTTCGTATGCATGACGTGCGATCGGAAATCCCTGCAATACACCGTGATCTGTAATCGCAACCGCCGGATGTCCCCATTCGTAGGCGCGATTTACAATATCTTTGATCTGTACCACACTGTCATTATCGCTCATCACTGTATGGAGATGTAATTCTACACGTTTTTCCATGGATGTGTCCTGACGTTTTTCCCTGAAATCTGTAATCGCCTTGATTCCTGCCACAGATCCTAGAGAGATCTCATGATCAAATTTGTCATACATCGCAACTGCTTTGATACGATAGAATCCACCTTTTTTCAAACCATCTAAAATATCGGGCAACTGTTCATTTCTTACGAAAACCTTGCAGCTGATCGTATCTGTAAAATCGGTAATATGAAAAATGATGATTGTTTTTTCATTACGGATTTCTCGTGTTTCAAGAAATGTGATCTGCCCATGAATCACAACTTCCCCGATCTCATCATAGATATCCTTGATCTCCATCAGCTCGCCATCACAATTTCGTCCATATAATAAGGTTGGATCATCTGAATATTTTGGTTTTTTCTTAAACATATGCTCTTTTTTCGTTGCAGCTGCTTTCTTTCTTGCTTTTTTCTCTTCTTTTTGTTCTTTCTCAACGATATCTGCGTGCTCCACGATCGTATGGATTTCTTGTTGTAAGCGATAATCACTTTCCATCTTAAGGCTTCGATCAATCGTCTTAGAGAAATCAAATCCGACTTTTGCATCAATAGAAAAACGTTCTTTTAAAATCATCTCAAAAAATTCTTTAATCTCTGGGGCTTTATTGCGGTTTACAAATGTATCTTCAAAGTAAAAGGTGATCACATCATCTTCAATTCTATAATCCCCTTTCTCACAACATTAAAAATAACCTCCCCTTTGCCTTTTAACTCAAAGAGGAAGCTTTTCATGTAATGCTCCATTAGATATTTGAGATTATATTGTTCTGACAGGTGATAACTTTCCTGAAAACGAATCTTTACAAAACGCTTTGAAAACAGCTGTTCCCGGATCGTGCGTTCCATTCTCCATGTATCGACTCTTGAGATCAGATGATCACACTGAAAAGAAATCTTAAGCGTGTTTTCTTTTTTCTTTAGTGTGATCTCTCTAATATTCGCATCTTCAAACAAAGATCTTACATCGTCAGAAACTTTCAGATCTGGAAATACACTGAAAAATGGTTTTGTTGTCACTTCCATTTTATTCACCCCAGTGTTCTAATTCATATCTTAAAGTATCAAGTAATTGATCTTCTGGTACTTTGCGGATAACCTCGCCTTTCTTGATCAGAAGTCCCTCTCCATTTCCACCAGCGATTCCCACATCTGCTTCTTTGGCCTCTCCTGGTCCGTTTACAACGCACCCCATAACAGCAACCTTAAGATTCAGATTTTCAAAATCTGCTGCCATTGTCTCTACCTGATTGGCAAGTGGAATCAGATCGATATTCGTACGTCCACATGTTGGGCAGGATACAACTTCAATTCCTCCGGAACGAAGTCCTAATGTCTTTAAGATCAGTTTCGCACTGGCAATCTCGTTGACTGGATCTCCTGTCAATGATACACGGATCGTATCACCAATTCCCTGATTTAAGATAATTCCAAGTCCTACAGCTGATTTGATATTACCACTAAAAACTGTTCCAGCTTCTGTGATTCCTACATGCAGAGGGTAATTGATTTTGTCTGCGACTAGGCGGTATGCTTCTGCACACATCAAAACATCAGAAGACTTAATACTGACTACCATATCATGAAAATCATATTTTTCAAGCATAGCAACTTTATCTAAGGCACTTTCTACCAGTCCTTGTGCAGTTACTCCGTTATATTTTTTAACAAGTGGTTTCTCCAATGATCCGCTGTTTACACCAACACGGATCGGTACATGATATTTCTTTGCTGTTTCTACCACTTTGCGGATATTCTCTTCTCCACCGATATTTCCCGGATTGATACGGATCTTATCTGCCCCATGTTCCATCGCTGCAATTGCAAGTTTATAGTCAAAATGAATATCCGCGACCAACGGAATATGAATCTGCTTCTTAATCTCTGTAAAAGCTTCGGCAGCTTTCATTGTTGGAACAGTACAGCGAATGATCTGGCATCCAGCCTTCTCAAGAGCAAGAATCTGTTTGACCGTCTCTTCCACATTTTCTGTCTTTGTATTTGTCATAGACTGGATGGCAACTGGATTGCCTCCTCCAATCTTAACATCTCCAATCGAAATTACTCTTGTCTGATTTCTTGTATACATGCAAATCCCCCTTTACATGAAAATCTTTACAATATCTTGATACATTACAAATACCATCAAAAGCATTAATAAGATCAACCCTGCAGTGTGTACCAGCGCTTCCATACTCTGTGGCACAGCCTTTCCAGTAATTGCTTCTATGATCAAAACAATAAACGACCTCCATCAAGTGCTGGTAATGGCAATAGATTCATCACACCAAGGTTTGCACTGATCAAAATGATCCAGTTTACCATTGTCAAAAATACTGTTTTAAATCCATAGGCAGCAGCCTGTGTATATTGGTCTCCGACCGTTTTGACAATTCCTACTGGTCCTGAAAGATCTTTCACACCAAGTTTTTGTGAAACTAACATCTTTACACTCTTTAAAGTAATCTTTACCTGCAATCCTACTTCTCGGAAACTGTATTCGATCGTTTTTAACGGACCTACTTTCTGATATCCATTCCAGGTGATCCCGATCAGATATTGCCCTCGTTCTTTATCATACTCTGGTGTGACGTTTATATTTTTTCTTTTCCGTTTTGTAATATCGTGATCGGAATTTTCCCTCCATCATAATCTAAATACATATAATAGGAAAACTCTCTGTAATTGTGCATTTTCTTTCCAGCAACTTTGATCATAGTATCTCCTTTACGGATTCCTGCTTCATATGCTGGTGAATCTTTTTCTACTTTGGAAATCTTCGGAATGTCAGCACCAGACATTCCGATCACTATAATTGAAAATATAAACGCTAAGATAAAGTTAAAAATGGTCCTCCAAAAATAACTGCCATCCTTGCCCAGACGGACTTATTATTAAACGCATTTTCTTCAGGTCGGTCTTCATCTTCTCCCATCATACATGCACCACCAAATGGCAGCAGTTTGACAGAATAAAAAGTCTCTCCAACCTGCTTTCCTATAATCGTTGGTCCAAGTCCAATGCAAAATTCATCTACCTGAATCCCATTTTTCTTAGCGATCAGAAAATGCCCTAATTCATGCATAATAATAATAATTCCAAAAATCAAAATTGCAATGATAATATTCAATGATCTACCTGCTTTCTATGTGTTCATACACCCATTGCTCTGTCTCTAACACTTCTTCCAGTGTCGGATTCTCAATAACTTTATGGGCATTCATTGTGTCTTCAATGATGTCGTAAATATCTAAAAACTGAATCTTACGGCCTAAAAATAATGCAACTGCTTTTTCATTTGCAGCATTTAAGACTGTTGGCATGCTTCCACCGATCCTACCTGCTTTATATGCATAAGGAAGTCCTTTTAGAACATCCACTGGTGGTTCTTCAAATGTAATTTCTTTTAATTTTGCAAAATCCAGACGTTCTCCCGCAAGATTTCTATGTTGTGGATAAAATAATGCATATTGGATCGGTAATTTCATATCCGGTGTTCCAAGCTGTGCGATCACACTTCCATCCTTAAACTGAATCATAGAATGGATCACACTCTTTGGTTGTACTACAACATGAATATCATCAAAATCCACTCCAAACAACCATTTGGCTTCGATCACTTCGAGTCCTTTATTCACTAACGTTGCAGAATCAATCGTAATCTTTCGTCCCATTGACCAGTTTGGATGATTCAGTGCATCTTCTACTGTCACATGTTTTAATTCTTCTGTCGTTTTCTTACGGAACGGTCCCCCTGATGCTGTAATGATCAGAGAATCAAGATCATCTCTTTTCCCGCTCTGTAAACACTGAAAGATTGCAGAATGCTCACTATCTACTGGATAAATAGAAACACCCAGTTCTTCCGCCATTGGCATAATGATATGCCCTGCAGTTACCAATGTTTCTTTATTAGCAAGTGCGATGTCTTTCCCAGCCTTCATCGCAGCGATCGTTGGACGAATTCCGATCATTCCGACAATTGCTGTGACAACAACAGAACACTGCTCCTGTGTTGCTGCTTCTAATAATCCATCCATTCCTGCACATACTTTTATATTCGTATCTGCCAGACGAAGTTTCAACTCTTCTGCCTTCTGTTCATTGTATACAGCAACGATCACTGGCTGAAATTCTCTTGCTTGTTTCTCTAACAGATCAATACTTGTTCCTGCTGCTAAGGCTGTAACTTTCAGATCTTTATTACTTCGTACGATATCTAGTGTCTGGGTTCCAATGGAACCTGTAGATCCAATAATTGAAATATATTTCATTCTAGATCGCTCCTCCTGAGATCATAACTGTCAGATAATAAATGACAGGTGCAATAAAAATAATACTATCAAATCGATCAAGAATTCCTCCATGACCAGGGATCAATGTACCATAATCCTTAATTCCTGAATCTCTCTTGATCGCAGATGCTGCCAAATCTCCAATGACTGAAACTGCTCCACCTAGTCCACAAACAATTGGGAACATTGTAACTGGATTAAAACTAAATCTGATATATGTGTTTAGATATAATCCATATAATGCACCAAGAATTGCCGCACCGACAATTCCGCCAACCAAACCTTCTATACTTTTCTTAGGACTTAAAATTGGTGACATCTTATGTTTTCCGATCAACATTCCTGTACAATATGCTAAAGTGTCATTTCCCCATGCTGCAAGGAATAATAATACAACAAATTCTCCTCCATTTTGTAATTCACGGATCTGATAGATAAAGGACATCATAACCGCTACATATACAAATCCAAAGAATCCTGCCATCATCTGGTCCACTTTATACTTTGGAAAACGTACCACATAGCATCCGAGTAAAAAGATTAAAAATAAAATAATGATTGCTGTGGTCCATTGATCAAGATCAAATAACAATGCCACATAATAAAGAATCGTGCCTGTATATCCGATCACTGCCAAAGATGATTTCTCAATATGATAAATCTTTAAAATCTCGCTGTATCCGATCAATGCAACGATCAATGTCATTGCAAACGTCACAATTCCACCCATATATAACCCAAAAGCTGCGATCAATACTAAAATGATCCCACTGATCAGTCTTTGCTTAAACATAAACTTATATTCCTCCAAATCTGCGGTCGCGTCCATTATAGTATTCGATCGCCTTTATTAATTCTTTTTTATTGAAGTCTGGCCAAAGCACATCTGTAAAATAAAATTCTGTATATGCTAACTGCCATAACATAAAGTTTGACAATCTTTCTTCCCCGCTTGTGCGGATCATCAGATCTGGATCTGGAAGTTCTTTTGTATCCAGATATCCATTAAACACTTCTTCTGTGATCTCATCTTTGGAAAGATTTCCACTGGAAAGATCATCTGCCATATGTCTCATAGCTCGCACCATCTCATCACGACTTCCATAATTCAGTGCGATCGTAAAATTGATCCCTGTATTATCTTTGGACGCCTTCTCAAGCTCAACGATCTTCTCCTGTAAATCTTCAGAAAGTCCTGTGATATCTCCGATCACTCTGACTTTCATATTATTTTTATTTGCACGCTTGATACATGTCTTTAAATAATCACGAAGCAGTTTCATCAATGCATTTACTTCGTCCTGTGGGCGTTTCCAATTCTCTGTTGAAAAAGCATAAACTGTTAAATATTTAATTCCAAGATCATGTGCATCTTCAATGATCTTTTCCACCACTTTACTTCCCTGTCTATGTCCCATATTCCTAGGTAAATGGCGTTTTTTTGCCCATCTTCCATTCCCATCTAAGATAATGGCCACATGTTGTGGAATATTTAAATTCTCCATTTGGACCTCCTGTGTATCATATATAACTTTCGTTTCTTTCCACATGAAACAAAACAGGGCTGAGATTTCAACCCTGTTGATGATTAAGATTAAACTGTCATGATTTCTTTTGATTTTGCATCAACTGCTTCATCAATCTGTTTGATGTATTTATCTGTCATCTTCTGTACTTTGTCTTCTTCATCTTTTGCCTGATCATCATTTAAATCTCCGGCTTTATTCTGTTTCTTGACAAAATCATTTGCATCACGACGGATATTTCTAACTGCTACCTTTGCTTCTTCTCCACGTTTCTTAACATCTTTTGCAAGCTCTTTTCTTCGTTCTTCTGTAAGATCTGGGAAGTTTAAGCGGATTGCTTTACCATCATTTGTTGGTGTGATCCCGATATCAGATACTAAGATCGCTTTCTCGATCTCTTTTAATAAATTTGGCTCCCATGGCTGGATCATGATCGTTCTTGCTTCAGGTACAGAAACGTTACCAACCTGTGCTACAGGAGTTGCAACTCCATAATAATCAACTTTGACTTTATCTAATACATGAGGATTGGCACGTCCTGCACGAATTGTCATAAAATCATTCGCCATACTGTCTAAAGATTTCTGCATCTTGTCTTCAAATTGTTTTAACATGTTTCTTTCGTCCTCCTAATTCATCAAACGGTTACATATGTTCCGTTAAATTCACCTTTCATTAAATTCTCAATGCTGTTTTCTTCATTTAATCCAAAAACTGCTAATGGCATCTTATTCTCAAGGCACATGATCGTCGCTGTCAGGTCGATCACTCCTAATTTCTGATCCAACACTTCTTCCATTGTGATACTGTCATATTTCACCGCATTTTCATTCACAGCAGGATCACTGTCATATACGCCGTCAATTGATTTTGCTAATAAGATCGCATCTGCTTCAATCTCGATCGCACGAAGTGCTGTTGCTGTATCTGTTGAGAAATAAGGATGTCCTGTTCCTCCTGCGAAAAATACAACCTTTCCTTCATCTAAAGCCTTGACTGCTTTATCTTTGGAAAATAATTCTGTAAATGCTCCGCATACAAATGGAGTATATACTTCTGTTTCCATTCCTGCTGTTCTGAATGCATCGGATACATAGATACAGTTCATAACTGTCGCAAGCATTCCGATCTGATCAGCTTTTGTACGTTCCATACTCTCGCTTGTACGTCCTCTCCAGAAGTTTCCTCCTCCGATAACGATCGCTACCTGAAGTCCCTCATCTACTAACGTCTTTACCTGACGCGCTGCATCTGCACATGTTGCTTCATCAAATCCTGTCTTCTTATCTCCGGCAAGTGCTTCTCCACTTAACTTTAAAAGCACACGTTTCATATCTTTTAAATCTTTCATTGATCTACCTCATTTGTTCTTTCTTTGCCAAATCACTATGTGAAATTATATCATATCATCAAGAAAAGAACAACTATAAAAGGACCTCTTTCGAAATCGAAAAGACCCTTTTGTATTTACAAATTCTTTCGTCCATTTAATATTGTAAAAGCATAAACAACACTGGTATGATCAGTGCCTCAAACTGAGTTACTGAATATGCTTTAAATACAACATTTAAAATAATCGTGGCAATCGTAATTGCGATCAGTACAAGACTGACATAAAAACATCTTTTACATCCTTCCTGTGTATTTCCATCTTTAAGACCCGTATATCCACCGACCATTGCTGCTACTGCGTAGCCGCCGATCAAAACAAGTCCAAGATAAAACTTTGTTGCAGAAGTCGTCGTTCTTCCATAACCTACAAGCCCTAACAGATTCAATAACTGCAACACACCCTGAATCAAAACGAGTCCTGAGATTATCTTAAAAAATATATTTTTTGTTTTGTTTTGCATAATCGCTAGTTCCTTTTTATTTTTATGTTGTCGCTGTCTCCTTCATACTACTTCGAAAGATTCCCTCATCTTTGTCTTCTTATTATCCAATTTAATCCAATTTCTGGATCTGTTCGATAACTTTTTGATATTCTTTCTCAATTTCACCGATCACTGGCAATACTTCTTCGCGCTGTCCTGCACGGATCATATCTACTGCTTTCGCACTTTTTGCTGTAAATGTGTAAACTCCAGATTGCTTGCAATTCCTTTCATCGTATGAGTTGTTCGAAGAATTTCATCATAATCCATCTTATCTACTGCTTCTTTAATCTGTTCATAAGTAGGATCATCTAAAAACTTACGAACAAACTTTTCCACCAGTTTCTGGTTTCCCATCATACGGCTGCTTACATTTTCATAACTTTCATCAATACTGTCATAAAACTCCTGAATATTCATTACTTCTCCTCCATTCAAATTATTTTTGAATAACCTAAAATGGATTATAGCATATTTAACAAAATTCAACAATTTAATTCTATATTTTATACACCAGAAGTTTTTCGACACCATATTTCTTTCTACGATATGTTTTTTTGTCACTTTCCATGTAGTGATGACTTCTTCTACGGTCTCGTTCTTCATTTTCTTCCAAGATTTCTTGTTTCGCATTCATAACAAGCATCTGCAGACGATTTTCGATATTCGCAAAACTGACATCTGGATCATAGTCTAATGGAAGAATCTGTGCATTTGGATACATTTCTTTTAACTTCTTAGAAATACCTCTTCCAACAACATGGTTTGGCAGGCATCCAAATGGCTGTAAGATCAAGAAATACTTGCATCCATGTTTTGCGTGATGAATGATCTCTCCTGGAATCAGCACACCCTCTCCTGCATCAAATGTATGATGAATGATCGGATCACTGTCTTTTACCAGATCATCCATACGGATCGCTGGTTTATATAAAGGATGTCCTTTTGCAATGGAATCGGTCAGACTGTGTGCAAGATCAAAGAACATGTCTGCTGTCCGAAACCAAATCTTTTGATCCATTGGTTTATTTAAATGATATTCCCTGATCTGTGAATCCTGATAAAAGTATGTCTTACGGATAACATCCGTCATACGTGCTTCAATGATCTCAAATCCATTTTCTTCCAGATATTTTTCAATGTCATGGTTTGCTCCTGGATGAAAGTTCAGAAGATATTCCCCAACGATCAGAATCTGCGGTTTTAAGTTCGTACGATCATAAGAAATATTTTTCATGATAGAAATAGCCTTCTTAAATCCTTTTCTTGCACCAAGAACTCCTGACTTTTCCAATCCATCGATTACGAGATCAAGGGCTTTGTCAAACGCTTCATCCGCACTTCCTTTGACTGTTTCATATGGACGGATCTTTCGTAATAATTCCTCCAATACATCGATCATCGGTAATGCAAATGCGATTTTTACAGAAGATGCCAGATTTAATTTAAATCCTGGGTGCATATTATGAGAATCTGCATCATCATTTGTCAGGATCGGAATATGATCATATCCTGCATCATCAAGAGCTTTTCTTAGTAGTGCCCCATAATGTGTCAGTCGACAGTCTCCGACATATTTCCCCATAACGATCGCAACATCTTTGTCATCATACTTTCCACTTTCCAGTGCCGCCAATGCTTCTCCGATGACGATCTGTGCTGGGAAACAAATATCATTATGTACATATTTCTTTCCCAAACGAATTGCTTCTTCACGCCCGATATCCAAAGCAACTGCCCGAATTCCTTGTCCTCTTAATGCTGCTGTCATAATTCTGCAAAATGCATGCGATGTATTTGGAACCAATGCGATTTTTTCTTTCCTGTTTTCTTTTGTAAACTTGACTGGATATGGTTCTTGCAACTCTTTTACTTCTAATTTCTGATGTTTCTCATGTCCCATTTTCACTGTCTCCAAGAAAGAACGCACACGGATTCCCAATGGTCCTTGATTATCACTTTCATCTACTTTTAAGATCAATGGTGTTTTCCCGGAAATTTCTTTCATCATTCTCGTAATCTCATCGGATAGATAAGCATCGTGTCCACATCCAAAACTTACGAGCTGTACATATTCCAGATGCTCACTTTGCGCACATAAGATAGCAGAAGATAACATTCTAGCATGATAGTTATTTACAATATCCAGACGGCTTTTTGAGAGTTCTGTCTGATTCACTTCTGGCAGGGAATCTGCGGTTAAGACTGCGATACCTGCTTTTGTAAACATCTTAGACAGATCGTGATTAACCAGTGTATCGTTCTGATATGGACGAGATGCTAAAACAACTGCAAATTCATTCTTTTCCTTTACTTCATTTAGAATCTCTTCTCCTCGTTTCTTTAACTGTTGGTCAAAAGATTTCTGAGCCTGATCTGCTGTATGCATTGCATTCATAACCTCTTCTTTTGAGACATGGTATACTTCTTCCATATATTTTACCAACTGATGCTGTCTGTCCTTTTTGGTATGCCAATGGAATAATGGTGCATCAAATGGCACATTCCATTTATCCTGTGGATTATCAGAATTCCTGATAACGATCGGATAACCTTTTACCACCGCACACATAGACTCACTTGTTTTTCCATATTCTCTGGCGGTACTGTTGTGATCGATGGCATAAAAATATGATCTACATGATATTTTTTCACCAGATTTCTAAGATGTCCATGCACAAGTTTTGCTGGAAAACATACCGTGTCTGATGTCACTGCTGACAACCCACTTTCATAAATCTCTCTTGTACTTTCATCCGATAATTGTACTTTGTATCCCAAACTTTTGAAAAAAGTTGTCCAAAATGGCATCGTATCCCAATAGGATAACACTCTTGGAATTCCGATGGTGATATCTCTTTCTGTTTTAGGCACTGGATAAGGATATTCTTTGAACAATAATTCCTTTCGCTCTTGGAATAAATCTGGAACGCTCTGTGTTTTTCGGATTGTTTCTTTTAACTGCTTTCCAACCTCATCATTTCTTGGATCTCCGATGATCTCGCCTTTTTCACATCGATTATTTGTTACCCAGGAATTTCCATTTGAAAATTGAACAATTGTTCTTTGACAATGATTCGTACAAAATGGACAAGGTGCATTCGCCTGCTGCTCATAAGAAAATGTATCTAAATCACGAAGATCCCATGTGCTCACTTCTTTCGGATTCTTCTCATATTGCTCTTTTGCGATCAATCCGACACCAATTGCACCCATGATCCCTGGATATGGTGCTCTGATCACTTCTCTTCCTACATATTCTTCCATCGCACGTAAAACCGCATCATTTTCAAAAGTGCCACCTTGTACCACGATCTTAGTTCCAAGAGAATCAAGATTTGATACGCGGATAACCTTTGTAAATACATTCTGGATGATCGATCTGCATAATCCAGCCATGATATCTTCTGGATTCTTACCGTTTCGCTGCTCTGTGATAATACTGCTGTTCATAAATACCGTACAACGACTACCCAAAACTGCTGGGTTTTTAGACGCAAACGCTTTCTTTGCAATCTCTTTTGTCGGAATATGTAAAGAGGATGCGAAGTTTTCAAGGAATGAACCGCATCCAGAAGAGCACGCCTCATTTAATAAAATATTTGTGATAACTCCATCCTCTAACCAGATTGCTTTCATATCCTGTCCACCAATATCCAAAATAAAAGAGGCGTCTTTGACATATTTTTCAGAAGCTCTTGCATGTGCTACCGTCTCAACCGTATGGCAAGGGATTTCAAAAGCTTTAGAAAACAGCATTTCTCCATACCCAGTCGTACCAGCTGATAAAATTTCTAATTCTGCTCCTGCTTCTTCATATCGTTTTCTTAAACAGATCAAGGCCTCTTTCGCTACTTTCAGCGGATCCCCTTCATTCGGTGCATAAAAAGAATCCAGAATTTCTTCTTGTTCATCTAATAATACAAATTTTGTTGTGGTACTTCCTGCATCAATCCCAAGAAAGCATCGAACAACCTCTCCTTTTTGTGGTTTCTTCCATGTCACCTGTTTCTTCTTATGTGCTTCTTTAAAAGCATTTTCTTCTTCTTTTGATTCAAAAAATGGTTTTGCAATTTCTCCTGAAACGTGGGAATGATCTTTCTGTGCGTCTTCCAGTATTACTAACATTTTATTCACATCTTTTGGTTTGCTGTCTGCAAACATCTTATCCAAAGATAATGCTGCCCCATATGCAATCATTAATTCTGAATGCTTTGGACAAAGAATCTCATCTTCTTTCAAATCCAGACGTTCAGCAAAAACTTTTACCAGAGTTGGATGAAATGTTAATGGGCCACCTTCAAATGCGACAGGTTTTTTAATCTCCAATCCCTGTGCCAACCCTCCGATCGTCTGTTTCGCGATCGCATGGAATGCGGATAACGCAAGGTCTTCCTTGGCTGCTCCCTGATTCAGAAGTGGTTGGATATCTGTCTTTGCATATACCCCGCATCTTCCAGAAATATCATATAAATGTGTTCCTTTTTGTGCCAACTCATTAAACTGTTCCACTGGTACTTTTAATACGGATGCAATTTCATCAATAAATGCTCCCGTTCCACCCGCACAGCTTCCATTCATACGCATATCGGAAACACTTTGTGACTGTCCATTTTCAGAATCTTTAAAAAAGATCATCTTGGCATCCTGTCCACCTAATTCAATTGCCGTTCCAACCTGGTCAAACTGATCTTGTAATGCGATCGCATTGGCTGCAACTTCCTGCACAAATGGTACTCTTAAAATAGATGCCACTGGTTTTGCCCCAGAACCAGTCAGACACAATCTAATCTTCTTATCTCTTATATGTCCGCAAAACTTCTTAATGCTTCGGATCACACTTGCGATCTGATTTGCATGATGTCTTGCATAATCAGAAAATAACAGTTGATGACGGTCATTGGCATCAACTGCTACTATTTTGGTTGTCGTAGATCCTACGTCGATCCCGACTAATATATTTTGTTCGTTTGATTTTGTCATTTCGTTATTCATCATTCGTTATCGTCTTTTCTCCTTCTTTTGAGCTTTACGTTTTATCATAACTCAAATTAATAGAAAATGTAAGATAAAAAATGGATTTTAACACTTTCTTCACACTTTTCATTTAGTTTCTGCTTACGTTTCCTCCAATCTGGAAGAAAATGACTCATCAAATCATAAAATCTCTGGTTATGGCTTGGTTCTAAAAGATGACATAATTCATGCACCAAAACATACTCTACACATTCCTCTGATTTTACAGCCAGCTGCAGATTCATCCGAATCTTTTACTGTGAATACTACAGCTTCCCCATCTTGTTTTCATATCTCGAATCGTAAAACCATTCGCATGAACTTTCATGATCGATTCCCATCTCATTGCATATTCTATGATCTTGTCTTCCAGCCATTTCCTTTGTTCCAGATTAATTTCCTGCTGTGATGAATTTTGTCTGTTTTTACTTTTCATGGTTTTAAAATCCAGTCTTCTTTTTTCTTAAGGAAACGAAAAACCTCTTCGTCGGAAACTCTCATTGGAACTGTTACCAAAACATCTCCGTTTGGAGGTTTCACGTAGATATTTATATTTTTAATCTTCCTTCGCTCAATCTCAATATTTAATGTTCCTATTTGTTTTATCATTATTCTTATTTCTTTCTCTGAATCAGCATATGTATCAATACATACAAAACAATCAGAAACCCTGATATAAATCCTGCCACACTAAGATATGGCATTCCTAACACTCTCGGTGTTACATCACTTAGACATAAAATTGCAGAGCTAAACCAAAGTGCCATCACGATCAATACAAGCAACAGATGATCAAATCCTTTTTTTAATTCTCTACCTGCTTTCTCGATCTGCACAGATTCAATGTTTACCCTTACCTGTCCATTCTTTGTAATGTTCAAAAGATCTGATACCTGTGCTGGTATCTCCAAAGATTTCTTAGATGACCCATAAATATCTCTCAAAGCATGTCTTATCTCTTTCTTTATATCAATCTCATGAAACATATTCGCAGACATATAAGAAGTCAATATCTGTATCATATTCACTTCTGGAGAACATAATTTCAATGTTCCTTCCATAGTCACCATACTTCTTGCAAGCAGCGTAATATCTGGTTCGATCGCAATCTTATGTTTCTTCAAAAGCCCTATTGCATCTTCCATCAATTCTCCAAGATCCATGGTCCCGAAATCCATATTCATGTATTTTCCAACCATATCATCAAGATCCGTATACAAACTAGCATGGTCGATCTTCTCTGTCGGTTTTCCAAACGATAAGAATGCATTCTTAAGTTCATAAATATCATTTTTAAGAATAGCTGTGATCGCACGTTTCATGATCGCACGGTAATGTTCAGACAGATCACCTGCCATTCCAAGATCAAGCCATACGATCTGACCACCACTGATCCATAGATTCCTGGATGTGGATCTGCATGAAAAAAACCATCCGCCAAAATCTGTTTACAATAGTTTTGTGCTGTTTTCTGGGCAATCTCCTTCCTATCATACCCATTGCGATCAAGTTCCTCGATATGGTCGATCTGGATTCCATCAACATAACTCATCACCAGCAAATGCTCATTCGAATATTCCTTATATACTTTCGGACATGTCACATATGCAACGTCCTTCTGGTTCTCATAAAATCGTTCCAAATGTTGTGCTTCTTTTTCAAAATCCATTTCTTCTTTGGATGTCTCCCACAACTCATCAATAACTTTTCTAAAATCAATCAATTCACCGGTTCCTGTTGCAAAATTTAAAAATCCAGAAGCCTTCTTTAACAGAGCAATATCTTCTGCCATGATCTGTTTAATCTGCGGTCTCTGGATTTTTAATACAACTTTACTGCCATCTCCTAAAACGGCCTCATGGACCTGTGCGATTGATGCACACCCAACTGGTATCTGTTTAATCTTCTGAAATAGTTGACCGGGGTCATTATGAAGTTCTTTATTCAAGATCTTCCATATCTCATTAAAACTCATCGGTTTTACATCCGTGCGAAGTCTCGCTAACTCATGACAATACTTCTCTGGCAATATATCCGAACGCATTGACATGATCTGTCCAAGCTTTACATAAGTTGGACCAAGATCTTCTAAAATACTGCATAACTTCTCTGGATTGATCCCATGTGTGACATTATGCTGATTTAATACATGCAAGATCTCTTTCAGTCTTCCTGTTTCCTGTTTCATAAGTACCTCTTATTGTTCAGTTTCATCCTCTTGTACTTGTGATGTCTCTGAATCTGTTGTTGCTTCACTTTCTTCCACTTCAACATCTTCTTCAGCTTCCTGTTTTTCTTTCTGAAGTGCCTCAGCTTTTGCAATTCTTTCTTTTAAAAGTGCAAGATCTTCTGGGGACATTTCATCAACACATTCAAATGCTTTATCATATTTCTTAGTCACTTGGATAGATACATGTTCTTTGACTTTCTGTTTTGCATTGTGCTTTAATTCCTGATTTAACACTTTTCCATGTTCTACAGTACGTTCACCCTTTTCAATCATTTTCTCAAGAATGTCTTTGGTAACTTCTGCAGTTGTTGCTGCTGCACCTACACTTGCAAGAAATGCTTTTTTCATTCCATTTGTGAAATCCATATGTCATCATCCTTTCTATAATTTAGCATGATCATTTGTCACTTTTATTTTACCACTATAGATCTTCAAGGACAACCGTAAATGGTCCATCATTTATTAAAGCAACTTCCATATGTGCTCCAAAAATACCTGTCTGTACAACATCTATTTCTTTGTTGCATTCCTTAATGATATATTCATATAATTCTTCTGCTTTCTTTGGATCTCCTGCCTGTGTAAAACTTGGACGATTTCCTTTTCTGCAGCTTGCATAAAGCGTAAACTGAGATACTAACAACAATTCTCCATCCACATCTTTTAATGAACAATTTGTTTTTCCATTTTCATCTTCAAAATACGAAGATTGATCATCTTACGAATATATTTATCGGCTTCTTCTTTTGTATCTTCCTGCCCTACACCGATCAAAACTAAATATCCTTTTTTATCTTCCCTGTGTATTCATCATCTACTTTTACCGATGCTTCTTTTACTCTCTGAATTACAAATTTCATTGCTTTCCCTTCCTTTAAGGTATTATTTTCTTTAAATATTCCTACATAAAGAAAAAGATCAGAAATTAAAAATCTCTGATCTTTTATATCCTTATGTAAGATAAATAAATCCTAGTTGTTGATTAATTTATCTTCGTTGCTCCAGCTGTATAAGCTACGGATTTCTTTTCCGACAACTTCAGACTGATGTTCAGCAGCTAATTTTCTCATAGCTTTGAAGTGAACCTGAGATCCTGCATCAGACATATCTAATAAGAAGTCTTTTGCGAATGTTCCGTCCTGGATATCTGTAAGAACCTGTTTCATTGCTTTCTTTGTATCTTCTGTGATGATCTTTGGTCCTGTGATGTAATCACCATATTCAGCTGTGTTAGAGATAGAATATCTCATTCCTTCGAATCCTGACTGGTAGATTAAGTCTACGATCAGTTTCATTTCATGGATACACTCGAAGTAAGCGTTTCTTGGATCATATCCAGCTTCTACTAATGTTTCGAAACCAGCCTGCATTAATGCACAAACACCACCGCAAAGTACTGCCTGTTCTCCGAAAAGGTCTGTTTCTGTTTCTGTTCTGAATGTTGTTTCAAGAACACCAGCTCTTGCTCCACCAATTCCTAAAGAATAAGCAAGTGCTAAATCTAATGCTTTACCTGTAGCATCCTGTTCAACAGCTACTAAGCAAGGAGTTCCTTTTCCTGCCTGATATTCGCTTCTTACAGTATGTCCTGGAGCTTTAGGTGCGATCATAGTTACATCCACATCTTTTGGAGGTGTGATGCATCCGAAGTGGATATTGAAACCATGAGCGAACATTAACATATTTCCTGGCTCTAAGTTTGGTTCGATGCTTTCTTTGTATAATTTAGCCTGTTTTTCATCGTTGATCAGAATCATGATGATATCAGCTTTCTTAGCAGCTTCTGCAGATGTGTACACTTCAAATCCCTGTTCTTCTGCTCTCTTCCAAGATCTGCTTCCTTCATAAAGACCGATGATAACATTGCATCCAGACTCTTTTAAGTTAAGAGCATGCGCATGTCCCTGGCTTCCATAACCGATAATAGCGATGGTTTTTCCATCTAAAAGTGATAAGTTACAGTCTTCTTGATAATAAATCTTTGCCATTTTTCATTCCTCCATTTTTGGCTTTATAGTAAGGGTCCTGACCCGTTACTCTCATCAAAATATATTAGAGTTATCTTCTCCTCTTGATAAACCAGTGATTCCTGTTCTCACAATTTCGATCACTTCAAAATCACTGACCAGATTGATAAATGCTTCTATCTTATTCACATTCCCAGTTAACTCGATCATCAGATTATCCTTAGATACATCCACAACTTTCGCTCTGAAAATATCTGCAATCGTGATAACATCCTGTTTCTCTGTCTTGTTTGCACGGATCTTTGCAAGGATCAATTCTCTGCAAACAGACTTACTGTTTTCCAGTTCAAAAATCTTCACAACATCTTCCAGTTTTGAAAGTTGATTCTTGATCTGTTTCAAGATCATATCATCACCGCTGACTGCGATCGTAATTCTTGAAAACTTCTGATCTTGTGTCGTACATGCTGTGATGCTGTCTATGTTATACCCTCTTCTTGTAAATAAACCAGAAATTCGGCTTAATACCCCGGGAGTATTCTCTACTAAAATAGAAAGAACGATCTGTCGCATATCTTTTATTTCCTTTCTTTGTCTTATTCTATCACCGTAATGGTATATTACAGGGTATTGGTAACTTTTCTTATTCTACCAATTATACAAATATGTGTCAAGAAAGAATATGATATGACAGTGATTCTACCTTGACACATTTTCATTTTAATTTATTTTTGTTTATTCTTCTTCAACAGAATCACCAGAAGGTGTTGATTCTGTCGCCGCAGCTGTCGTTGTATGATGTGCTGTGGTTGGTCTTGGTGCAGATGTCTGTGGCTGTGACGTTGTACTTTCTGTCACACGTTCTTCTGTACTTCTCGTAGTTGTAGACCTTGTACTATAAGTCGTATGGCTGCTGCTTGTTGTGCTGTAACTTTCCTGCTGATAGCTGCTTCTTGTACTAGATGTTGAATATGATGAACTGCTGCTTGTTGAGTCAGATGATGATCTTCCGGAATATCCAAATGTCTCAACAGAAGATATTCCTCCATATTCTTTTGCCCAGTCTTTTTCACTGCCTTTGTCAAATAAGAAATAATTCATGGCTGCTTTATTGGCACTGAAGTTTATAAAGAATACGAACATATTGCTCTGTGCTCTTCCCATCTTATAAGTACCTTCTAATGGCACCCTCATCTGGTCGATTTCTGTCGTCCCCATCTGAACAACTTTCAATACCAGACTCTTCAGGTATTTTGCACTCATATCTGTTGATACATCGGCTAATGAATCTAACGCAATATCTGCGATCTTTGTTGGGCTCTGCTGCAATACTTTATTAAGTGCTGCTTGAAGTACTGCTCTTTGACGACCTGTTCTTCCAAAGTCTCCATCTCCGTATTTCTTAGAAACAACGTAACGAACCCTGGCATATCCTAATGCCTGATTTCCATTCAATGTCTGTTTCCCAACCTTCACATTACGGTATTTCTTCTTTGAAATGTAATTTGTTGTATTCAAGTATTTTGCTTCTTTTTCTTCCAGCGAAATTTCTACACCGCCAACTTTATTGATAACTTTCTCAAATGTTGAGAAATCAACAACACAATAATTGTCGATCTTAATCCCAAAGTTCTTAGCGATCGTCTGGTATAATAATTCTACACCACCAAATGCATAGGCTGCATTTAACTTGTTATGTCCATATCCTGGAATCTCAACATACATATCTCTCATCAAAGAAGTGAGCTTTAATTCTTTTGTCTTAAAATTGACCGTTGCGATCATAATACTATCAGATCTTCCGTGATCACCTTTGATTGCTCCATGATCAGATCCAACTAATAAGATATTAATAACATTCTTATTAAATGTCAGATTATCATCTACCTTTACGTCTGTCAGTGTACTTCCATTCTTATTATTCACTGCTGCTTCTAATCTTGCATCATAATATCCAAGCACTCCCCCTGCAGCAATTCCTATGATCAAAACAGACTTAGGATAATTTTAAACTTCTTAATCTTCATTCGTGTCCTCCTCACAATTATCTGCTTATCATTGTAGATTATATCATATCATATGAAAAACAGTAGGTGATTTTATTAAGTTTTGTTAAGCTTTCCAATAAGTCTGATTCATCGTAAGCTTTAAAACCATCCATTTGGGCAGTTTTTATAATTTCTTCCAAGTTTATATCCGATCAATTTAAATCCTGTATCGATCACATACTTTGGAATAAGATATATTTTCCCCTTTTAAAAGATGCTTGATCGTCGCGATAACCATTTTTACACCTTCCGATTCTGATCTCACTTTAAGAAACAATCCTCCATGATCTACTTGTGACACTGCAAGATCGAAATTCCTATGTAACTGTTGTATCGCCTTGTAATCATGCCAATGCCATACCCTTGCATCTGCCTGATAGGCAACTGCCTTTCCATCTTCGATCATCTTTGAAGCCATGATCATGTCCTCGTTAAAGATTGTTTTATGCTCGAAACCTCCCATTGCATCATACTCTGATCTTCGATAAGCACTGCATACATTTGAACAGAAAAATGTTTTGATCCCCAGAGTATCCAGATCCTCTTTTGTTTTAACTCTGCTTTCCAGAGGATAATTAAAGATTCTTGTATAATACTCAATATAATTTTTTTCAGGATCAGCCATCTGCCTTCCATAAGCAGCTGTTACTATTGGATCATCAAATGCTTTAATCAGATTTTCCACCATATATTTATCTTTTGGAATCGCATCATCTGTCATAAACATTAAAATGTCAGCTTCTTTGGCAAGCGATGCTCCATAATCTCTTGTTTTCCCATGATCAAATTCTTCTTTTTTAATATGATGAACTTCTACATTATCATATGGAGTGATCATTTCCTCGTCAAAAAATTCTGCCTCTGTGTTAACTAAAATAATGCGGTCTGGTTTTCTTGTCTGCAATGCAAGTCGTTTTAATGATTCCTGAAACTTATCTCCTGGCTTATATGTTGGTATGATCAAGTCAATTACCATGATTTTTCCTTTCTATCTTAGATCTATCTGCGGACTTTAGTTCCTTTGCTATCTCTTTTTGATAGTTTTAACCGATGAAATTCCAGTTCTTTTTCTTTATATACGATAGAACTGATATTCTGTGCTGCCATCACATAAATATTCGTTAGTGAATCATCTTTTGATAACTTCATTCCACGAACACCTAATGCACTCTTCTTCTTTTTGGAATCTCGGAAAGCAAGAATTTTAAGAAAACTCCTTCTTTCGTCTGAAGGACTACTTTGTCTTCGGATCCTTCCATCCAGTCTATCGGAATCACTTCGATCAGCTCATCTTCCGATAATTTTGTTGCCTGCACAGTTCTCTTTGCTGCATTTAACAACTCTCCATCCATCACTTTTAACATACTTTTTGCTGTTGCAAATAAAAGTGATGAATGAATCATTGATTCTGCATCCAGCACCTGGATGATATATTCTTTTGTACTGTCATAATTACATAAATTATCAATTGGTACCCCTTTATCCCTGAATTTTCCGGCTGGAATATCCAGTACCTTGATCTGGTGCATCATACCGAGATTGGTAAAGATACAGATCTTATCTGTATTCATACAAGGCACAATAAACTTGTATTCTTTTAAGATATTTTCCTTATTTCTCTGATAAGTTGCCTTATCCATTGTCTTGGAATATCCAAAACGATCCATCACAAAATAAACCGTCTCTTCTTTGACTGGTGCAGCAACATAAACTGCCTCTTTTCCATCTTCGACCACAGTTCTTCTTTCGCGTCCAAATTCTTTTTTAATCTTATCTAATTCTTTACGAATCACGTTCTTTAAAGATTTTTCGTTATCTAAGATATCTTCATATTCTTCGATCTTTGCAAGAATCTCTTCATATTCTTCTTTTAACATCAAAATCTCTAATCCGATCAATCGGTATAATTTAAGATCAAGGATCGCACTTGCCTGTTTGTCTGTAAAAGAAAGCTTGGTTGCTTCGATCATAGAATCTGAAGACTTGAAATTAATATTTCCAACATCTCCTTTGGTAAGGCATGCCTTTACTTCCTTCTGACTCTTACTTCCACGAATGATTTCAATGATCAGATCGATCATATCACATGCTTTGATCAACCCTTCTTTAATTTCTCTTTGTTCATATAATTTTGATAGTAATGTTTTATATTTTCTTCTTGTTACTTCATAATAAAACTGCGTATGATTTTCAATGATTCCCTTAAGATCCAGTGTCTCCGGACGTCCATCAACGATCGCCAGCATATTCACACCAAATGTATCCTCAAGTTTTGTTTTCTTATATAAAAGATTTTTTAAGCGTTCAACATCTGCACCCTTTCGAAGTTCTAATACAATTCGGATTCCATCTTTAGAGGATTCATTGGAAATATCCAAAATATCTGTTGTCACTTTGTTCTCTATGAGTGCTACGGTATCTGATAAAAACTTGGAAATATTATTTCCGATCATTGTGTATGGAATTTCTGAAATTACCAGTTTATCTTTTTCCCCACGTTTCTTTGCTGGTTCAAAAGTTACTTTTCCTCTTAATTTTAATTTACCTGTTCCTGAAGAATAAATATTTAACAAATCTTTCTTATTGATCACAAGGCCGCCTGTTGGAAAATCCGGACCTTTTATATATTCCATGAGTTCTTCGTTTGTGATGCTTTCTTTTCGCATATATGCTTTCACTGCATCAACAACTTCCCCTAAATTATGTGGTGGAATACTCGTTGTCATACCAACAGCGATTCCATCTGCTCCATTTACCAATAAGTTTGGCACCTTAACTGGAAGTACTTCAGGTTCTTTTTCTGTTTCATCAAAGTTCGATACAAAATCAACTACATTTTTGTCAAGGTCTGCAAGATATGCTTCCTGCGTGATCTTCTGAAGTCGTGCTTCTGTATATCGCATAGCCGCAGCGCCGTCTCCCTCTATGGAACCAAAGTTTCCATGTCCATCAACAAGAGGGACTCCTTTTTTGAAATCCTGAGACATAACAACTAGGGATTCGTAGATGGAACTGTCACCATGTGGATGATATTTACCCATGGTATCCCCGACGATTCTTGCAGATTTTCGATGTGGCCTGTCATAACGAAGTCCTAATTCATCCATGGAATATAAAACTCTTCTCTGTACTGGCTTTAATCCATCTCTGGCATCTGGAAGTGCTCTTGCACAAATAACACTCATCGCATAATCGATATATGATTTTTGCATAACCTCAGAAAATTCTGCTTTAATAATATGTTCTGACATTATCTATTGTTTCCTTTCTATTTATATATCTAACATCGCTTCATTTGCATTTTCATAAATGAACTGTCTGCGAGGTGGTACGTCGCTTCCCATCAGCATAGAAGTAACATCGGAGGCCATTCTAGCATCTTCGATCTCAATCTGTTTTAATGTACGACTTTCTGGATTCAGCGTTGTCTCCCATAACTGTTGCGCATCCATCTCTCCTAAACCTTTATAACGTTGTAAAGTAAAGTTTCCCTTATGTTCTGCACGATATCTTGTCAGTGCTGCATCATCAAACAGATAAGTTTCTTCGCCCTTTTTGGGCATTGCTTTGTAAAGCGGCGGTGTTGCAAGAAATACATGTCCATGCGTGATCAATTCTGGCATAAAACGATAAAAGAACGTCAAAAGCAATGTTGCGATATGTGCACCATCCACATCAGCATCTGTCATAATAATGATCTTGTGATAACGAAGCTTACTGATATCAAAATCATTTCCATATCCTTCAGAAAAACCACATCCAAATGCATTGATCATCGTTTTAATTTCTGCATTCGCAAGAACTTTATCCATCGTAGCTTTCTCTACATTTAAGATTTTTCCTCGAATTGGAAGGATTGCCTGTGTCTTTCGGTTTCTTGCTGTTTTTGCAGAACCACCAGCAGAATCTCCCTCGACAATAAAAATCTCACAGTCTTGTGCTTTACGACTTTCACAGTTCGCCAGTTTTCCGTTGCTGTCAATTGACAACTTCTGTTTTACCAGCATATTCGTCTTCGCTTTTTCTTCCGCTTTACGGATCTTTGCTGATTTTTCCGCACATGCCAGCACTTTTTTTAAAGTATCTAGATTCTTATCAAAATAAAGAACCAATTCTTCTCCCGCGATCTCTCCAACTGCTTTGGCTGCATCTGGATTATCCAGTTTCGTCTTCGTCTGTCCTTCAAATCTTGGTTCTGGATGTTTGACGGAAACGATTGCTGTCATACCATTTCTCACATCTGTTCCAGTAAAATTCGAATCTTTTTCTTTTAATACCCCGATCTCTCTGGCATATTGATTCATAATCGTAGTGAATTTCGTCTTAAACCCTGTGATATGTGTTCCACCTTCGATCGTATAAATGTTATTACAAAATCCCAGAATATTCTCCCCAAAATCCTCTGTATACTGAAATGCCACTTCTGCCTCAATTCCATCAATCATTCTTTTAAAATATACTGGTTCATGAAGCATCTGTTTTCCTTCATTTAATTTCTTTACATAAGCGCAGATTCCTTCTGGCTCATGATAATCAACTGTTGTTTCTTCACCTTCTCGTTCATTCACATAATGAATCGTAAGTTTTGGATTCAAATACGCAGTCTCATGCAAACGGTTTCTAACCATTGCTGCTTTAAAATATGTCTTATCAAAAATTTCTGGGTCTGGTAAAAACTGGACGTTTGTTCCCGTATCTGATTTTCTACAGGTACCAATCACCTCAAGAGGTGTTATGATCTTTCCACGCTCATATCTCTGCTGATAAACCTTTCCTCCCTGTTTTACAGTTACCGTAAGCCAGGTTGAAAGGGCATTAACAACGGATGCACCAACTCCATGCAGTCCTCCAGAAATCTTATATCCTCCATCTCCAAACTTACCTCCTGCATGTAACATGGTAAATACCATCTCTACCGCTGTTTTTCCTGTTCTTTCATTAATTCCGACCGGAATTCCTCGTCCATTGTCCGTAATAGTTGCTGTTCCATCTTTATTTAAAGATACTGTGATCTCATCACAATATCCTGCCAGAAATTCATCGACCGAATTGTCTACTATCTCATATATTAAATGATTCAATCCCTTCGTAGATACACTTCCAATGTACATCCCAGGGCGTTTTCTAACAGCCTCCAGTCCTTCTAATACTGAAATGCTGTTAGCATCATAGGTTTTATTCGCCATAAATACACAACTCTCCTTTTTATCTTTCGGTTATCTAGTGTATCACACAATGATCTTCTTCGTCAATTGAGCTGTTTCTTATAGCCATCATTCGACAGTAATTGACTTTACCTGCCAAAATCTCTATAATGAGATATGAATAAACTAGAAAGGAACAATAAGTATGAAACGTAGGATTTTCAAACAGTTCCTATCCGGTATATTAGGGATCTTATTACTGTTATCCCTTGCTGGATGTGGACAGAGCACAAGTAACTCAAAACCTGATGACACCATGGAGGCATTCTATGATCTGATCATAAAACAAGATACAACATCGATGACAGATCTTGGAATTGATGATTCTGAAGCATCTGATACTTTAAAAACATATCAGACATCCATGATATCAACTCTTCAGAAGAGTTTTAAGAATGCAGGCGTTACGATCACTAAGAAACAAGCAAATGAGATCTATAAAGCGATCAGCAGCAAACTTTCTTCCTTAGACCACAAGATCACGGTAACAGGTCAAGATAAGAAAAATGCAACAGTTAAGGTGTCTAGCCAATACATCAATTATCTGGACATTTTTAAACAAGCAAAACAGACTACTTTGGATGAATTAAAACCTCTTCACATTGAGAACTTATCCGATGCAAAGAAACAATTAGTATCCAATGTGGTCGAAGCTTTCAATTCTACTGATGTATCCTCTGATATGCATACACAAACATTTAAATTAAAACTACAGAAGATCAAAAGCGGTAAAAATACCCTTCATATCTTCTTCCCGGACAATTATGAAGAAGTCGGATCTAAACTCATGAAAAATGCAACAAATCAATAAATATAAAAGGTTAGCAGTATGATCACACTGCTAACCTTTTTATATTAATCCTAATTACAATTCGTCTGCTCCCATCATCTGCCTGAGCAGTTCCCTTGCTTCTCTGCAGCGATTTTTAACACTTCGCTCTGTAATTCTAAATAAATCTGCAATTTCTTTACATTTCAATCCATAAACATATCGAAATAAAATCGTATCTCGATGTCTTCGTGGTAATGCCGCCAGATTCTGTTTTAAAGATTCCAGATCGATCATCTGCAGATAATTATCTCTAGGATCTTCAACAAAATCCCCTTCTGATCCATCTTCATATGTAAGACTCTCGTGTTCATTATTCTTTTCATTTTTCAACAATGTAAAGGATTCATTCTTTGTTATTGTCGTAAGAAAATAAAATACTTCTTCCTCTGGCACCTTCAAAATACTTTCCGGATATACCAATGCTTTTTCAAATACACTTTGCACCACGTCTTGTGCTAGATCATCGTCTTTCACATGATTCTTTGCAATACAAAATAACTTCCTTGAATATGTCTCATACAATTTCTCTATGTATTTGATCGTCTTTTTCCCTATTGGTTTTCTCTTTCGAATTCTCATAATATTTCACTTTCAATTTTCTTAAATTGTTTTTTTCTGAACTATTATAAAGATATATTGTTCTATTACAAATGTTTGTATAATGATCTATCCAAATAATAGCTCTTCAAAAATGATTTCCATGTTTTCTTGCGAATATTCAATCTCTTTTGAGTAAATTCGAGCAATCTCCTGCGGTGTCTTCAAAATATGATTTCTCTTACAATATTCATTCATCTGTTCAATTATCAAACAGCTTAAAATTGCGAACTTAACTTTATCGATCAGATTATTATCTTCACAGGATTTCATAAAATAACGATAAATAAAATAACTCATCAAATGTTCCATATATGACTCATCGATTCCTTGTTCTTTGAGCATGCATGGCATTGGTTCCATCTTGCAAAACATCTTCTGAATCTTTGGTTCCATAAAATCTAATTCCTGATATATAGATATCCAGTTTTTGATATATGTTTCTTCTCGCATTTGACTTAATATATGATTCTTCTTTATAGGATCATTTTTCCATGTATTCGGAATCTCATCCGTTTGGTTCAAATGATCCTGGATTCCCTGCACCACATCAAATATCTGTTCTATTCTTTGTTCCACTGGGTTTTCTTTCTTTTTCAGCAAATCCAATATCCATAATTGAATTTCTAAAACTGATTCATCAAAGTCATCCGTTGACTCTGTATTCGTTCCCTGAATCTGGCATAATCCAAATTCCTTTGTCTCAAACATCAGCCGTGTAGCTTCTTCGCATGCCATTCCAAGACCTGTCTGGCGAATATTTCCATATTCATTATGAAATCTCGGATGCTGTGTACATATCTCACACAAAGCGTCTTCTCCTAATTCAATATAAATATCACATAAATTTTTCTGATTCAAAACACACAACGGTCGCGATCATCAAGATGAAATGCTGGAGTGCCTTCATGATCAATGCCTTTCATCAGTCTGTCATGAAATTCTCCTTTAACATTCTGATATTTTTTATAGGACTTAGAATCGATCATGATCTCCCATCCAATGCAGCAACTATCTTTGCATTTATCTGCAATGCACTGAAAATCCTTATAATAGTCAGGAATATATTCTTTCATCTTATCCTCCAAAATATTTTCATTCTTATGAAACTTTTATCTGATGTTCCAGCCGCATCCAATCTGCAACTGCTGCAATAAATTGTGAATTTGTCGGACGTTCCTGTCCTTCCATCACAAATGTTCCAAAAATCTCTTTTAAAAGTTCTTGATTTCCTTTGATCCATACAATATCGATCGCATGGCGGATCGCCCGTTCAACACTACTGGTCGTTGTTTTACATTTCTTCGCAATCTCAGGGTATAATAATTTTGTAATATAATTTATACGATTACAGTCTTCTATCGCCATTAGAATCGCATATTTCATATAACGGCACCCTTTAATATGTGCAGGCACCCCTAAATTCCTAACCAAAAAGCTAATCTGCCTTCGAACATCATTCGTTCCACACATGCTACACATTCTTTTTGATCGTCCATGCAATGCTTTCTCATTTTTTTGAATATCATTATTTACTGAACGTATCCGTATCATCTGTGAAATTCTCTCTGCAAGAATTCCTGCCTGAAACGGTTTCATCATACAATAATCAACTTTTAACCGTCTGATACACTCCATCAGATCTCTATTTTCGAGCATTGTTAATGCAATAAATGCTGGAATTTTATCTGGTTCTATCAATTCCCTGCATTTTTCGATTACACCAATTCCGTCAATCTCTGAAAGCATCAGATCAATAACTACAAGATCAGGTTTTAATTTTATAATATCATCCAATGTATCCACCCCATTATCTCTTACTGATATTACATTATATTTTCCTGATAATTCTTTCTTTAATTGTTCTGCCTCGTCCGGATAACTGTCTGCAATTAAAACTCTATGTCTTTCATCCATATTTTCTCCTTCAGACAATCTCCCTGTATTCGTCCATATGCATCTTATATTATCTCATCATCATCATCTTAAGATGCATTCATATGATAATCGAGTCTTAGTTTATCCGCGATCAATGCAATAAACTCTGAATTTGTCGGCTTTCCCTTTCCAGAACTTATCGTATAACCAAACATTTCTTCCAGCAATTCAACTTTTCCACGACTCCATGCCACCTCAATCGCATGCCGAATCGCCCTCTCTACGCTGCTTGATGTCGTTTTGTATTTTTTCGCAATTGTTGGATATAATAACTTTGTAATATAATTCATCATATTAATATCCTCGATTGCCATGATAATTCCCTCTCTAATATACTGATACCCCTTTATATGAGCCGGAATTCCAAGATCTCTTATGATCTTTGTCACATCCTGTTTCATATGAAATTCATGATCGATCACTGTTCTTTGATCATTTTTCTTAAAATTATTTTCTGTTTCTCTCTGAATGATTTTCTGATCCAATCCTTTGATTTTTGCAACTTGTTTGATTCTGCGGCACAGTACCTCATTCTTAAATGGTCTCATCATACAATAATCAATGTCCATATGATTGACGCATTCGATTAATTTCTCGGTACCGATCGATGTTAAAACAATAAATACTGGTAATTGTTCATATTCCATACATTCTCTGCATTTTTCGATCACTCCGACTCCATCGATATATGGCAGCATGATATCAATTAAGACAACTTCTGGTTTCTTTCTGATGATCTCATCAACTGCTTTCATTCCATCGAATACTGTTCCAACAATATCAAACTCTCTATTCAGTTCATTTTCTAACTCCTCTGCTTCTGATACGTCCCCATCCACAATTAAAATATTTAACTTCTTTTCCAACTTTTTCAACCTCCTGATCATGATTATGATGTCTTATGCTGTTATTTTTCCTCGATCAGTACTTCATCTCCATATTCCAGGCGTATTTTATCCGCGATCAATGCAATAAACTCTGAATTCGTAGGTTTTCCTTTCCCTGCATGAATCGTATAGCCAAACAATGCATCGATCGTGTCCATATTTCCTCTTCCCCAGGCAACCTCGATCGCATGTCTGATCGCTCGTTCTACCCTGCTTGGTGTCGTATCAAACTTCTGTGCGATTGACGGATACAGCTGTTTTGTTATGGAATTTAAAATATCCATATCACAGACTGCCATCATGATCGAATCTCTTAAGTACTGATAACCTTTGATATGAGCCGGAACCCCGATCTCATGAATCATATTCGTTATGATGATCTCCAACTGGTTTTCTGTCAATCCATGAATCTTCTCTGGTACAGAAACGAATGGTCTTTCAGGAATCTGCTGTTTTATCTTTGCCTGCTTGATCTGCTTAATGATCGTTCTTAGATCAAACGGCTTTAAAATAAAATAAGATGCTCCTAATTCCATAGCCTCTTCGCAGACATTTTCCTGCCCCATTGCGGAGACCATAATAATGATCGGTCTTTTACTTAGATCTTCTGTTTGCAAACGTTCTAATACACCAATTCCATCGAGTTTCGGCATAATGATATCCAGTAATACAACATCCGGTTGTTTTTCCTTGATGATACGCAATGCTTCTTCTCCATCATCCGCACTTGCGATTACTTCAATATCACTTTCCTGCTCTAACAGTTCTGTCATCATCTCAACAGTTCTCTGGTTGTCATCTGCAATAGCCACATTAATCTTGTTCATCTTCAGTCCTCCCATTCTGTTTTTCTCTACAAATTAATTATATATTTGATTTAAGTTTACAAACAACCCATATTTCTTCGCAAGTTTTGGTTGATTTCCAAAGGATTCGACATAATTCGACAAAATTAATTCTATTTTTTAAAATCTATGTCATATTTCGCTGCGTAAATTGTTAAATATACAATTTCTCACTTCGATGATTCCATATGACATCCAGTAACTCTGTTGTTGTCACAACAATCTGATCTGCTTCGGCATGCATCAGCTCCTCTCTGTTCTCAAATCTGTACAATGCTCTAATGTTTGACAGATTATTTTCTTTCTTTCCTAGTATATCATGTCTTCGACTTCCTGTCATAAGAATTTGCAATTCCTTTTTATTTCACTTTACTTCCTGCATGATCTTTATAAACTTCAATCTTTTGATCGATCTGATCTTTCAATTCATCGACATGTGAAATTATGCCAACCAGCTTATTTCCTTCCAAAGACAGTGAATTTATGATCTGCATCGCCTTATTTAAAGAATCCGCATCTAAAGTACCAAATCCCTCATCAATAAAGATCGTATCAACCTGTATCCCGCCTTTTTTGTTCTGGATCACATCACTTAATCCTAACGCAAGAGATAATGCTGCTTTAAATGATTCTCCTCCAGATAATGATCTTACATTTCTTCTTTTTCCTGTCCATTCATCGAGAATCTCCAATTCCAGACCAGAAGATCCTTTGTTTATATCATTTTCTTCTTTTCGAAGCAGATAATATCTTTGTTCACTCATAACGGACAACCGTTCATTGGCTGCTGCCAAGATCAGATCAAAATATACTGACTGCACAAAACGTTCAAATGAAATCTTTGTCTTTCCTTTTTGTTCTCCATTTGCTGTATCTGACAGATCTTTTAACAGTGTATAGTTCATTTCTGCTTCTTTATACTCTTCCATCTTCTTGTCCATAAATCTTATCGATTGTTCGTTTACAGAGATATGTTGATTTAATTGTTCCAGATTCTGATTTTGTTTTTGTATTTCTTTTTTCATCTGATGAAGTTTTGTTTCAAATTTTCTAAAATCTGAAATTTCTTCATTCATCTCTTTCTGTTCTTCCAACTGTTTTGTAACACTCGAAAGTGTATTTTCTTTTTCTTCAATGGCCGCTTTGATATGAACTCCTGTATTTCAACACTTTCTTTTTTCTTTTCTATTTCTTCTTTATTAAATTTCATCTGATCGATCTCATCAGATAATCGCTGCTGTTCTTTACTGGCATCTTTATATGTTTTATATTCAAGATTCTTACAGATTTCTTCTATTCTGGCTTCTGTCTGCTTATATAAACTATCTTTTTCATGTGATTTTCCGGCAATTTCCTGCAGTTTTTCCACATAGTTCAATTGTCTTTCTTTGGATTTTTCAACTTTTACTCTTTGTTCTGCTATCTTTTCTTTCTGTTTTTGATTCTTTCAAATTCTTTTTTACTTTTTATATTGTCGTAAAGAGATTTCATAGATCTGGTCAAGTTTTTCAAACTCTTCTGATCTTTTCCCACTTTTTTTGCAAAGCTGTTCTTTACATGTCTCAACAATACCTTTACTCTGTTTTACTTTTGCAAATGCAGTATTATATTGCTGATCGATCAATTCCGTTTCTTCACGAAGTGCACGAAGCATCTCCTGCGTAATATCACTTTCTTTAAAATCTGCTGTTTTTGGATGATGTAATGATCCACAAACCGGACATGGATGACCGTCTATCAGATTTCTTGCCAGAAGTCCTGCTTGATTACAGTCATATCGATCCTGCCAGTCTGACAATCGATCTCTGTATTCTTTTCTTTGCATTCTGATCTTATCATAGACTTCTCCAGCCTCTTCATAAATCTGAAGTTTCTCAAAATAAGCTTCTTTCTCCTTACACAATTCATGATTTTTTCCTGTCTGAACATGAAGTTTCAATTCTTCTTTTTGCAAATGATCGTATTGTGTTTCAATCTCATCTGCCTGTCTAAGAAATTCTAGCAGTTTTAATTCTCTTTGTCTTTCGTTCTCTTTTTTTTGCTCCGTTTCTTCCTGCTGTCTGATCATACGTTCTTTCGCATTCTTTAAAGATTCCTTTTTTTTCTCTAATGCTTCCAACTCTTTATATTGTTTTATCTGTTTTTGTAGTTCTTGAAACCTTAATTCCTTTTTATGTAGTTTCGGCAGTTCCTTTTGGATCTGATCATATTCTTTTTTGATCGCTCGCTGTTCTGCTTTATTTTCTTTTTCTTGTACTATAAGTTCTTTAATTTCTTCTTTTATATCTTTGATCTTCTGTCTCTTCTCCGTTATCTGTGAAAAAACAATCCGTTGCTTCTGATATAGTTCTTCTTGTGTTTCTTTTTGTTTCTGGAAATTCTCATATTCTTGTTGTTTTCGATACTGATATCTTTTTACTACATCCATAAATTCTACAATTTGATGTTTTTGTTTTAAATACTGTGTATATTCTTCATATTCTTCTGCATCTTTTGATACAAAAATGTTATCTTCCTGCTCTAACAAGGTATTCCCAAGATTCTCATATTCGTATTTACAAGAAAGATGTCTACGTTTGATCTTTTCCTGAAATTCATACAGATACCATGTTCCAAAAATCTTACGAAAGATTTCACTCCGTTCTTTTCCTTTCGCGTAAAGAAGTTTTAAAAATTCTCCTTGTGCGATCATTGAAATCTGCTGATACTGCATACGGTCCATTCCAAGAATTTCTTCCATCTGCGCGGTCACTTGCTGACTTCCTGTTGTTACAATCTCATCTTCTTGATATAATACTGCATACGGAGACTGTCGTGTCATTTTGTCTCCTCGTTTGCTCTTTCGCATATAGGATGGATTTCTTTCAATCTTGTACTGCTTTTTGCGATGCGAAAATAAGAATACCACTTTCGTCTCTGTCTCATCTTTGGCAAAATCACTTCTTAGCATATCCTGTTTTCGATAAGAACCACTTGGCTCACCGTATAAAGCAAAACAGATTCCATCAAAAATAGTCGTTTTCCCTGCACCTGTTTCTCCTGAGATCAAAAAAATCCCATCTTTAAATCTGGTAAAATCAATCACTGTTTCCTCTGCAAATGGTCCAAATGCAGATAATATTAATTTTTGCGGTCTCAACGAATCACCTCCTCAAAAATGGATATTGCCATCTGTGCTCTTTTTTCATCCAGATCAATATGATTTTGCATTTTATAAAACTGTTCAAATAATTCCATTGGATTTTGATCTGCGATCTGGTTTTCTTTCATCTGAATGGTTTCATATTGCATCATATGACGACGGTTTTTAAAGCTGATCTGCATAACATTCGGATAAACCGTACGTACTTTCCCGATCGCATCTAAAATCTGCTCCTCATCCGTCAGAATGACATGCATATAATCTTCTTCATTTCCAATTTCACATTTTCTTTTTAACAATGATTCTAACGAACATTCCATTTCCCTCATATCACGTAATGGTTTTAGCAAATGATGGGATAGGGAGATCTGCTTGTTTTTACTGATCGTAAGGATCGTTGCCTGTTTGTCTTTGTGAATTTCTGAAAAAGAATATTTTAAGATTGATCCAGCATACCTTACCATTTCACGTCCCATTGCCTGCGGCTTGTGGATATGTCCAAGTGCTACATAGTCAAATGCATCAAATAGACGGTAATCAATATTATCAATCCCTCCAAGGCTGCTTGTTTCTGAATCTGACAATTCTGGAGAATTCTTTCCAACCGTTACAAACTGATGCGCCAGCAGGATATTCGTCTCATCTTCGTTGATCTTCACTTGTTCCATTAGATGCTTGAAGCATTCTTCATAGGTTTCTGTCTGAATTTTTAATACATGATTGATATACGCTGGCTTTACAAATGGAAGCATATAAAAATTAATATTGTATCCATCTTCCTTGATCGTAATCTTTTCGATTTCCTGATTAAATTGTGATGCAATATATAAATTAGATCGTTTAAATAAGTTTCTTCCAAATGACAATCTTTCCGAAGAATCATGATTTCCACTGATCATCAATACTTTTACTTTAAGATCACTCAGTTCTTCTAAAAATTCATCCAGCAGATGAATCGCCTCGATCGTCGGTATTGCCTTATCATAGATATCCCCACATAATAAAATAACATCTATCTTTTCTTCTTTTACTAATGTAACGATCTGATCCAATATAAATTTCTGATCTTCAATCATGGATATCTCGTTCACTCTCTTTCCGAGATGCAGATCTCCAAGATGCAAAATCTTCATGTCTCTCACCCTCCCTTTTTTCTATTGTAGCAAACTTATATTTAAAAAACACCTTCCATTTCCCTTTGCTCTAATTTTCCATCTCATAGAGCATTGTTTCCATAAGAATAGCATACCCTTTCATCGGGTCATTTACAAAAACATGTGTAACAGCACCAATAAGTTTCCCATTCTGCAAGATTGGACTGCCACTCATTCCCTGTATGATCCCGTTGGTAAGTTTTAATAATTCTTTGTCTGTCACTTCAATCTCCATACTTTTTAACACATCCTTGTCGGATGGCACGATCTTATTGATCTGGATCTCATATTGTTTCATAGTACCGCTTACATTGGAGAGAATATAAGCTTTCCCTGGTTTGATATCTTGACGATATCCTATCTTGTATGCTTTTTGTTGTTTCTTTGGTATTGTTCCATAAATTCCTTTTTCCGTATTTTTTTTGATGGAACCTAAAATATTTTCTTCCTTGTATTCAATACTTCCAACAATCTCTCCCGGCGTTCCTGATTTTCCTTTTTTAATGGAATAAATCTGTGGATCCAGCAAAAGACCACCTTTGATCTTTAAAAGTGTGCCTGTATCCATATCATAAATACCGTGTCCCAACCCTCCAAATGACGTACCTTTTACATAAGTCATCGTACCGATTCCCTGTGTGTTATCCCTGATCCATGTTCCAATTTTATACATGTGATCCGTCTTTGAACGTTCTGGCTTGATCTTGATCTGCATCATCTTTGCCTTTCTTTGGACTGTTAATATCACAGATTCTCCTTGACCTTGATTGATTTTTTCGATGAATTGTTTTTTTGATACAATATCTTTTCCATCAATCTTTTTGATATAATCTCCACGATATAATTTATTTTTACTCGGTGCATATTCCATGCTGTTTTCTCCGGTAAACTGATCCGTATCAAGCACAAACAATCCATCTGTTTCTACATAGACACCGATCACTTCACCGCTTGGCGTGATCTTTTGGTCATCTACGACCTTCACTTTAATCTTCTTTAATGGAATCGCGCCAAATAAATTGGTTTTCATTTCATACTGACCCATGTGACATTGTTTGAATACAATGGGCTGATTTAATCGTATCGTTTGATGATCGATCGTTGCACTGACTGGTACATCATAACAAAGAGAGACTGTTTCGCCCTTGTTGATATGAATCGTATCTGGAAGTCTGGCATTGCAGTATTTTATATAAACTGCAGCTATTGCGATTAAATTGATCATAAAAAGTAGAATTAAAAATTTGCGGTAAGTGTATTTTTTCATATTCTTCCTCCTAAAAAAGGACATATCGTCATTGATATATCCTTTTTATTATATGAAGATTACCGCTTACATACTCAGTATAATTTTGTTTGATCTGCCAAAGATTTCATTTCTTTTGCATGTTCCATAGACGTTTCACTCCATTGATCCCCGCTGATCATTCGCGAAATCTCTTTTAACGATTCTGATTCATTTAATTTTCGGATCATCGTCTGCGTATTCTTCTGATCGGTTTGTTTTCTAATGAAGTAGTGACTATCTGCCATCGCTGCGATCTGTGGAAGATGTGTGATCGCGATCACCTGATGATCCTTTGAGATCACTGCCATCTTTTTAGCTACACGATTAGCAGTTTCCCCACTGATCCCAGTATCAATTTCGTCAAAGATCAACGTATCTACTCCATCTGCCTGTGCTGCTACTGATTTGAGTGCAAGCATGATCCTTGATAATTCACCACCAGATGCTACTTCTTGTACCGGACGCATTGGAAGACCGGTTTGTCGATATCATAAAACGGATCTGATCCATTCCATCTGCTGAAATCTGGTCTTTTTCGTAACTTCGATTTCAAATCTGACATCTAAAAAGTTCAGATCTTCTAATGCTTTTGTGATATTGCTTCCAAGTGTCTTTGCTACCTTACATCTTTGTTCTGACAGATTCTTTGCTTCCTTAAGATATCGTTCCTTGATGCGTTCCTGTTCATTCTTTAATATTTCAATCTCATGTTCTGCATCACACAACATATTATATCGTTTTTCTGCCTTTTGTCCATATGCTGTAACATCTTCAATCGACGGACCATATTTGTCTTTTAAAGAATTAATGACATTCAGACGTTCTTCCACTTCCTGATACGTCTGCTCATCAAATTCCATATTCTCCATATATGTCGTCAATTCCTGATGAAAACCATTTAACAGATCTTCCACTGACAACAGTTGTTCATAAAATTCTGAGATCTGAGGATCTAAATGACTGATCTCCTGCATTCTTCTTATGCTTTCACTTAACTGATTGCCAATTGATGTTTCTTCCTCATATCCCGTCAACATATGTGCTGCCTGACAAGAAGTAATGATATCTCGGCTATGGACGATTTTTTGATATACCGTTTCTAATTCCTCATCTTCTCCTTTGACAAGATTGGCATTCTCAATCTCTGAAATCTCATGTTTTAAGAAGTCCATCTCTTTAATCTTTGCTGGTCGTCTATTGATATTTCTTTTATCTTTGTTGAAATCTCGTGATATTCTCCTGCAAGATTTTTGCACTGTTCTAAGGAATATCTTGCATTTTCAGGTAAAAATGATCCATCATACTTAAATGATTTTTCTCTTTTAACAGTACTTGATGTTCTTGCTGACCATGCAGATCAAATAAACGTCTGGAAACTTCTCTTAGCGTATTAAGTGTCACCGTACTATCATTAATCTTATTAATACTTCTCTTCTCGTTGATCACACGTTTGATGAAGATCTGACCGTCTTCTACTTCCAGATCCAGAGCTTCGATTTCTTTGATCAGCTTTTGATCTTCAATCCAAAAAAGCAGTTCAATAACTGCTTCTTTTGCTCCCGGTCGGATCATATCTTTTGATATTTTTTTCCCAAGCGCACTTTCTATAGAACCTATCAAGACAGATTTTCCTGCACCGGTTTCTCCAGTCAGTATATTCAAATGTTCATCAAATGTAATTTCCACTTCATCGATCAACGCAAGATTCTTTACATGTAAATTCTGAAGCATAGATTTCCTCTCTGTATATTTATTCTTTTAATTTTTTGATCATATGATCGATCTCAGCAATTGCAGTTCTTCCAATATTCTTATCTTTCATAACACACATGATCGTATCATCTCCCGCGATCGTACCAACCATTCCAATGATGTTTAAAGAATCAAGTGCGGCAGCAGACGCCATTGCCATTCCCGATACGGTTTTTACAACCAGCATATTCTCTGCTAGTTCCATGGAAATGATCGCTTCTGCTAAGATCCTCTGATACTTTCTTGAAGTCTCATCTTCCTGATCGATCAGACAATAAATCTGCTTCCCATCTGCATCCGGTTTCTTGATCAATGCCAGTTCTCTGATATCTCTTGAAATCGTTGCCTGCGTTGTCTTAAATCCGATCTGATTTAATCTTGATAACAACTCTTCCTGTGTCTCAATTGGATATTGCTGGATCAATTCAATGATCGCTTCCTGCCTATTTTTCTTCATTCTGACCTCCAACTTTGATTCGAAGGATTCTGTAAAAGCTGTCTCCTTTCACTTTAATGATCCTTGCGATTTTCTTTGATTTACGCACCTGAAGAACATCTCCTGGCTGAAGTTTTCTCGCAACCTGACCGTCAAAGGTAACGTAGGCTTCCTCTAACTGAGATTCTCTCACGTTCTCAATATAAATATCAATCTCATCTTCTGGAGAAAGAACAAGACTGTTTGACTGCAACGAATGTGGACAGATTGGAGTGATCAAAATAACATTTGCTTTTGGATTCACTACCGGCCCACCTGCTGATAAATTATATCCTGTAGATCCTGTCGGCGTCGAAACAATAATCCCATCTGCTTCATATACATCTAACAATTTGCCATTGACCATAATACGAAACGAGATGATTCTTGAAAAACCACTTCTTGCGATCACGACGTCATTGAGTGCTGGAAGATGATCTGTCTCATGATCCGCATGGATCACGCGCCCATCTAACATCATTCTCTCCTCGATCTGGAAAGTATCATTTAACAATCCGTCCAATCCGTCATAAAGTTTAGATAACTCAATCTCTGTTAAGAATCCTAAGGTACCGAGATTTACTCCAACCATCGGAATATCATGATCTACGATCAATCTTGCCGCATGAAGCATCGTCCCATCTCCACCTAAAACGATCACACACTCTGTGTCTTTTGTGATGCAGTTCATATCTTTTTGAACATGTCTTGTAAAATCACACATTCTCTGGCTGATTCCACCTTGTTTTTCAATATAATCCTGGATCTTTTGGAAATACGCAGTCCTGGATCTTTTTCTCGTTCGTTAAAATCAAAAATTCTTCATGTTATTCCTTATTCTTTGCCAGATCCGCATGTGATGCATCCACCACTTCTTTGATCTGGTCTGTCATTGTATGTCCATTCTCCATTGTCTCTGTTTTTCTCATATGTAATAAATACTCAATATTTCCCTCTGGACCTTTGATCGGAGAATAATCAAGGTGTAATAATTCAAATCCGTTCGTAGATGCGAAATCACAGATCTTCTCAATGACTTCTTCATGAACTTTTGGATCTCGTACAACACCTTTCTTTCCAACTTTTTCTCTTCCTGCTTCAAACTGCGGTTTGATCAGTGCAACAACTTCTCCTCCCGTATTCAAAATTCGATATACCGCTGGAAGGATCTTGGTCAATGAAATAAAAGAAACATCAATAGATACAAACGATGCCTTTTCATCGATATCGTCTTCTGTCATATAACGCATATTCGTGCGTTCCATACAAACAACTCTCTCATCGTTTCTTAGTTTCCAGTCTAACTGTCCATGTCCGACATCAACTGAATATACTTTCACTGCACCATTTTGCAACATACAGTCTGTAAATCCACCTGTAGATGCTCCAACATCCATGCAGACTTTGTCTTTTAATACAATATCAAAGTTCTTCATAGCCTTCTCAAGCTTTAATCCACCTCGACTGACATATTTTAAAGTTTTTCCCTTTACAATGATCTCCTGCTTTTCATCAAAAGTTGATCCTGCTTTATCCTCTCTCTGTCCATCTACAAAAACGATTCCTGACATAATGATCGCTTTTGCTTTTTCTCTGGAAGACGCAAGCCCTTTCTTGACAAGCAGTACATCTAAACGTTCTTTCTTCATTTTTCTATTCCTTCATCCATTGTCTGATGGAGTCTGCAATACTTTCTCCATCAATCTTCAACATTCTTCTTAACTCACTTACAGAACCATGTTCCACAAACTGGTCATCTATTCCAAGGCATCTGACTTCACCTTTGTAATCATGCTCACTCAGAAATTCATTCACCATCATTCCAAATCCACCGTTTAATACGCCTTCTTCTGCGATCATGATCTTATCATAGGTCTGTGACAGTTTCATGATCAACTCCTGATCAAATGGTTTGATATATCTTGGATTAACTAAACCAATCTCATATCCTTCTTCTTTAAGGATCTTTTCCGCCTTATCTGCCTCTTCAAAGATATTTCCAACTGCAATGATCACAGCTTCCTTTCCTTCTTTAAGTATCTGACCTTTTCCATAGTGTAACTCTTCAAATTGATCTTCATACAAAGAGCTTGCTTCTCCTCTGGAATATTTGATCGCGGTTGGTCCTTTTGCATGATGGAGCGTATGTTTTAGCATCTCAGATAATTCCCTTCCGTTGATTGGAGCCATCACCGTCATATTTGGGATGATAGATAAATACGGAATATCAAAAATACCTTGATGAGTTTCTCCATCCGCTCCAACAAGTCCTGAGCGATCCAATCCAAATATAACTGGATAATTCCCAATTGCCACATCATGTAAGATCTGATCAAAACCTCTTTGTAGAAATGTTGAATACACTGCAAATACAGGCTTTAGACCTCTTGATGCCATTCCGGCACAAAATGTAACTGCATGTTGTTCGGCAATCCCTACATCAAAGAAACGATCTGGAAAATGATTTTTAAACTTTCCAAGACCTGTTCCATCCGGCATTGCGGCAGTTACCGCAACAATCTTCTTATCTTTCTTCGCCTCTTTGATCAGTGTATCTGAAAATACCGCTGTGTTCGATGGATTGTCCGATTTCTTTAAAACTTCCCCTGTCTTTAAGGAAAATGGACTGATTCCGTGAAATTTGGCCGGATTCTGCTCCGCAGGACGATATCCTTTTCCTTTCTTCGTTACCACGTGAATAATGATCGGCTCATCTAATTGTTTCGCTCTATTTAACGTGTCTACCATCAAGGGAACATTATGCCCGTCAATAGGTCCAACATACGTGATCCCCATATCTTCAAAATACATTCCCGGAACAAATAATTGTTTGATCGAATCTTTTGATTTCTTAAGAATTGTTGTTAATTCCTTCCCGATTCCCGGAATTCTTAATAAGGATTGTTCCACATTTCCTTTAAATGCCACATATTCTTTTCTTGTTCGTACTTTATTCAAATACGCAGACATTCCACCGACATTCTCCGCAATAGACATCTTGTTATCGTTCAGGATAATGATCAGATTCTTCTTCTCCTTGCGTAGTCTTGCCATATTATTTAATGCTTCATATGCCATTCCGCCAGACAACGCACCATCTCCGATCACCGCAACAATCGTCTCATCCGTATGATTGATATCTCTTGCTGTAATCATTCCAAGCGCTGCTGATAACGACATGGAGCTGTGTCCACTGTGAAACGCATCACAATCGCTTTCTTTTCTCTTCGGGAATCCACTCATCCCATGAAATTGCCTCAGATTCTCAAATCCATTCTTTCTTCCTGTTAAGATCTTGTGCACATAAGACTGATGTCCTACATCAAAGATCAGCTGGTCTTTTGGAAAATCCAAAACAAGATGCAGCGCCATCGTTAGTTCTACAATTCCAAGATTCGATGCCAGATGCCCACCTGTGCGACTGACATTTCTTAATAGAAAACGACGTATATCTTTCGCCAGAAGTTTATAGTCCTCTGGCTGAATCTGTTTAATATCATTCGGATCATTAATATACTCTAGCATAATGCTCCCTCTTCCTCTCTGCCTTAGTGTGTTCGATGGATCAAAAATCTTGTAAGATTTGTAAGATAACAATCTCCCTTATCATATTTTTCTAAAATATCAATTGCTTTCTTTGAAATATCTTCTACATCTCTTTGTGAACGTTCTAATCCTTTTAATGTCACATAAGTTGTTTTGTGATTCTTTTCATCACTTCCAACCGGTTTCCCGATCTCTTCTTCATCTCCTGTAAGATCCAGAATATCGTCTTGAATCTGAAACGCAAGTCCAATATATTCTCCACATTCTTCCATTTTCAGAACATCTTCTTTGGATGCTCCTGCAAGAACTGCTCCGATCATCATACATGCTTCGATCAATGCAGAAGTCTTATTCTTATGAATAAATAAAATCTGTTCCATACTAAGCGGTGTACCTTCCAGTTCAACATCTGCAACCTGCCCGCCGATCATTCCATAGATTCCAGGTTTGCTGGCGAGAATCTTGATTGCTTCAACTACATTCATGATCTGGTCTTTCTCCGCAAGATCAAATGCTTTCGTTGCAACTTCATACGCATAATTAAGAAGTGCATCTCCTGCAAGGATCGCCATATCTTCTCCATAAACGATATGACATGTTTTCTGACCTCTTCTGTAATCATCATTGTCAAGTGCTGGAAGATCATCATGAATCAGAGAATACGTATGGATCATTTCAATCGCTGCCATAAATGGCTTTACGATATCTCCCTTTCCGCCAAACATCTGATATGTCTCGTTGATCAGCATTGGACGAAGACGCTTTCCTCCCGCCTTAACGGTTGTGTTCATTGCAGTTAAAACTGTTTTTTGTAACCCTTCCTGTGCTGGCAGATATTCATCTAAAATAATTTCAATCTGTGCAACCTTTTGTTTCATCTCATCCTTAAAGTTCATGTTCTTCCCCATTCTCTTCTAATACGATCAATTCTTTTTCTACTTTATCCAGAGAATCCTTACACTGTTTCACAAGATTTACTCCTTCAGTATATAGTTTGACAGCCTCTGGAAGTTTGATTTCTTCACTGGAAAGCTTTGTAAGAATTTCATCTAACTGATGAAAACCCTGATCAATATCAAATTTCTTCTTTGCCATAATAAACTTCCTCTTTCTTACTTCCCTTTTTCATCCATTGTTCTGATCTGTTTTGCCATTGCAAGGATCGTTCCATCTGAAATCGTTAAGGAAATCTGATCTCCCTCTTTCACTTTGTGAACGCTTGTAACTGGCTCACCATTCTGATCTTCTAAATATCCAAATCCATTGATCAATTTCGCTGTTGGTGATAACCCATGAAGTTCTTTTGCGTACAATTCCAGTTTGTGCTTATACCCTGTCATCTTATTCTTCATCACTTGCTGAATCTGTTCTTCTAATTCTGACAAACGCATCTTCTGTTCCTGAAGTTGAAATCGTGGATCGTAATTTGCAATGGTAATCTGATACTTCTGCAATTTCATCTGATAACGCCGGATGATCTGTTTTAACAACGCAGCCATTGTATATTCTCTGTTTGCGATTCCTTCCATCACTTCTGTGATATCTGGAACTGCAAGTTCACAGGCTGCTGTCGGTGTTGCCGCGCGAAGATCTGCCGCATAATCCGCAATGGTAGTATCCACCTCATGCCCTGTTCCAGAAATGATCGGTGTCTTTGCTTCGTAGATCGCTCTTGCGACATTCTCTTCATTAAATGCCCACAAGTCCTCGATCGAGCCCCCACCTCTTCCGATGATAATGGTATCAACTCCATACTGGTCCAGAGTGCGAATTCCAGATACGATCGTATCAGATGCACCTTCTCCCTGTACTTTAGCAGGATATAATACTAACTGTACATACGGATTCCTACGCTTTGCTGTACTAATGATATCATGAATTGCTGCTCCTGTTCTTGCCGTTACCACACCGATCTTCTTTGGATTCTTTGGAATCGGCTTCTTGATCTCGTGGTCAAACAATCCTTCTTCATAAAGCTTCTGTTTTAACATCTCATATGCAACATATAATTCTCCGATTCCATTTAAACGAATCTCCTGTGCATATAGCTGATAACTTCCGCCACGCTCATAGACACTGACATTTCCATCCACAATGACTTCCTGTCCATCTTCTAATTCAAACTGCAATCCATTATATCTTGCACTCGCAAACATCACACAAGAAATCTGGCTTTCTTCATCTTTCAATGAAAAATAAATATGCCCAGAAGAATGATACTTACAGTTTGACACCTGTCCCTTGATTGAAATCCTCCTTAAGGCATAATCACTTTGAAACATTCGTTTGATATAAGTATTAATCTGTGTTACAGAAAAAACTTTACTCTTCATCCATATCCTGTCCAATCTTACTTAAGACACCATTGATAAATGGTGCTGCCTTTTCATTGCAGTATTTCTTTGCAAGTTCTACTGCCTCATTGATCGCTACTTTTCTTGGCACCTGTTCATCTAATAAGATTTCATAGGTTGCAAGTCTTAAAATAGATAATTCAGCTTTTCCAAGTCTCTCTAAATTCCATGCATTCGTATGTGCAGAAATCTGTTCATCGATTTCATCTAAATGTTCGATCAGATTCTCTGTTTTCTCTGTAATTTCTTTCTGTGTCTTCTCATTGATATTTTCATGTCCATGAAAATATAATTCAACCTGATCTTCAAATTCTTCTTTCTCACAAAATTCTACACAAAATAAAATTCTGAAAATATGTTCTCTTACCTCACTTCTTTTCATTAGGGTTCCTTTCTGCGATACAAAGACGGAACTGCGATCAGTCCCGTCTGACTTTGCTTTATATTCTTTCTTACTCTTCTTCTGCTGCAACGCCTGTGACACGGACGTTAACTTCTCTGACCTTTAATCCTGTCATGTTCTCGATTGCTGCTTTCACACGATCTTGAACTTTCTTAGAAATCTCTGGAATACTAACTCCATAGTCAAGTTCTAATGCAAGATTGACTCTTACATGATGATTCTCTACGACAACTTTGACTCCCTTGGACAGATTATTCACTCCAAGTTTACTTACCAGTTCATTCGTGATATTCCCACACATTCTGGCAACTCCTGTCACTTCAGTTGCTGCAATTCCTGCGATCACTGCGATCACATCATCTGCAATTTTCACTTCCCCGAGCACTCCCTGCTCGTTTATCTGGTAACTACTTTTATTCTCCATAGTAAAAGCCTCCTGTATTTCTGCATACTGATATGATTTATTATACCAAAGATGAATATGTTATTCAAACTATTTTATAACATTCTTTTTGATCTTATCTCTTTAAAATGTTAAGAATAATTGATTTTCTTCCATATTTGTAAGATAATACTTTTGGCAGATATCCTTTGCGAATCTGACCTTTTATTAAAGGAGATCATATAATATGAAAAAATTAACAAGACAGGAGAAACATGAACAGTGTATGCGTGAAATCCGTGGAACATTGATTGTTGTATTGATCTGCTGTGCTTGGCATATTGCCAGTGCGTTTTTGTTAAATGGTACTGGTCTTTATTTTCTAGGTATGCCCGCATGGTTTAGTGTGTCAACATTCGGAACGATCATACTTTCTTTGATCGGTGTCTGGTACCTATTAAAACATGTATTTATTAATTTTGAATATGACGATGAAGAGGAGGGAGAAGAATAAATGTCAGCAAATCAGAAAATCATTCTTGCAATTTTTATTGTTTACCTCGCCTTAAATGCTGCGATCGGTATCATTTTCAGTAACCGTCAGAATAAAAACAGCATACATCCTCCGAGAAAAAATTCTTCATCGGTGGAAGAAATATGAACGGACTTCTTCTGGCAATGACAACCATGGCAACTTATACTTCTGTAAGTTCCTTTATTTCTGGTCCAGGAGCTGCTGGTCTTACTTATGGATATGCACAGGCATGGATCGCTACAGTTCAAGTTCCGATCACATTTCTGGTACTAGGTGTCCTTGGTAACAAACTTGCTTTAGTTTCCAGAAGAACTGGTGCCGTTACTGTTGTAGGTTATTTAAAGGCTCGTTATAAAAGTGATGTTTTAGTTATTGTAACCAGCTTACTTATGGTTGCCTTCTTCATGGCACAGATGATCGGACAATTTACTGGCGGAGCAACTTTGATCTCTTCTATCACTGGACTTGATCATGTTGTTTCTTTATTGATTTTTGGAGCAGTTGTTATCATTTATACATCTTTTGGTGGTTTCAGCGCTGTTGCGATCACAGATACGATTCAGGGAATTATCATGTGTGTCGGTACATTTTTACTTTTATTCTTTGTATTAAAAGCTGGCGGCGGACTTGCTGGTATTGATGCCGGACTGGCACAGAATCTGCCTGGAGTATATGATGATCTATTTTCAAAGTACAGTCCCGGTACGCTACTTAGTTTCTGGATTCTTGTAGGATTTGGTACACTTGGACTTCCTCAGACAGCCGTTCGTTCTATGGGATTTAAAAATACAAAGAGCCTTCATTCGGCGATGTGGATCGGTGCTGTTACCTGCAGTTTTATCATCGTTGGTATGCATATGGCTGGTACATGGGCCGGTGCACTGGTAGATACTAAGAACCTTCCGACGTCTGATTACTTTATCCCATACATCGTTCAGAAGATCATGCCAGTCGGACTTGCAGGAACTTTCCTAGCTGCTCCTATGGCTGCTGTTATGTCTACCGCTGATTCTCTTTTGATCCTTGCTTCTGCAGCGATCGTGAAAGATCTATGGCGTAACTATGTTGTCAAAGATGATCCTGTGAAAATTCAGTCTTATAACAAAAATGTTGGGAAAATGAGCACGCTCGTTACGTTCGCATTTGGTGTAATCGTTATCTTACTTACGATCAATCCACCTGATATCATTTTCTTCTTGAATCTATTTGCCTTAGGTGGTCTGGAATGCAGTTTTTCTGGCCTTTGGTCGGAGGATTGTTCTGGAAGAAAGGAACAAAACAGGCAGCAGTCTTTAGTTCTCTCGGTGCTGCGATCACTTATGTATTTTGTTATTATAACGTCCAGATTGCTGGAATCAATGCTGTTGTATGGGGACTTCTTGCTGGTGGAATCTTATATTTTGTGATAGGAAATATCACTTGTAAAATGGTCTTGACGAAGATATCATCAAAAATTGTTTCTAAATTTTAAAGCATAGAAACTATCTTAAAAGCAATACACATTAAAACCCCCATGTATGATATATGAAACTTCTTATTAATATCATACATGAAGGATTTTATCATTTTCATCCTTATTGCAATATATAATTCTCCAACATACTTTCCTGATTGTCTACTGTTTCTTTCTTTTCTTTCGATATGCAGATGGTGTTTCTTGATATGTTTCTTTAAATACTTTATTAAATGCTGCAACTGAAGCAAATCCATTATTCATCGCAATCTTAATTACCGGAATGTCCGTGTACATTAAATATTCCATCGCATGAGTTATTATTTTCTGTCTTTATTTTAGCTTGAAAGAATCAACACTCGTAATGATTCACTGAAATCATTACTAATTAACAATTACTTTCTTAATCTCTGACCACGTACTATATTTATTCTTTCTATTGATTCTCTTATAAGCACGTATCCGAATATAAAGTGTTTTTTGTTTTTTAATTTTTTATTTTTAATAACTATTTTCTTGGAATTTGTCTGTACAACCTTTGTCCAAATAGCACCCTTATTCTTCTTAGCTTTCTTTTTGGATGAATATATTTTTATTTGATAACCAGTTACCTTAGGTACTGCTTTTGATAATATTATTGTTAAGGACTTTGAGGATTTTTTCTTTTTCGCACTTTTAATTTTTGCTTTACTAATGGTTATATTTTCTTTTTTGCTGTTATTTGTTTTATGTCCTTGTGATAAATCAGACTTGTTATTACTATTATTAACATTTCCATTTGTTATTGCTCCAGTTGGTTCCTTTTCTGGTTCCTTTGTTGGTTCCTTTTCTGGTTCCCTTTCTGGCTGATCATCTGTCTGATCTAAAGTTTTTACTACTATTATTTTGCATGTAGCTGTTATATTTCCATTTTCACTTGTAGCTGTTATATCAGCTGTTCCTAACGAATGGGCTGTAATCTCACCACATTCATTTACAGTAGCCACTTCTTTGTTATTACTTGCAAAATAAATTCTTTTATTCTTTATATTATCCGGGCTTACTTTGGCAATCAACTTACTCGTTGTACCAAGCAAAACTTTTTCTGATGTTTTATCTAATTTTATAGATTGTGGTACTTTCTCCTCTTCTGATCCAATATAAGCTTTTTCATACACTGTTCTATAAGAATAACTTGTTTCATTCCCATTTGCATCTGTAAGATGATCATATGTTATTTGATAAACTCCTCCTATTTTAAAAACAATAGAATCATCGCTATAGGAAATAAGATCCCCACTTCTTTTATAATTATAATGTTGATTTTCTAAAAGATTATTCGGATCAATCTTCCATTTCTTATTGCTATTGAGACATTCAATCGTTATTGTAGTATCAGCTGTCGGTTTTAACTTATTATAAAACTGACATGTCCACATTCCTGATGGCGAAAATCCACTTTCTGAAATAGTAATTCCTTTTGGTGGCCATGCAACAACATCTACATTAGAACTCTGCGTTCCTGACAATTTATGACATGCTTGTTGCAACGTATTTCCTACTCCAATATATTTCCATTCAGGATTTAACAGATTATATCTATGACCTCTATTATAATATTGTCCTCTCCCTTGACTATCATCTAATGCACTACTAATACTGTCTATGATACTCGTACTTATTATTCCACATGAGTATAAATTTTCTCCATTGCCACTTTGACATTTTGAATAATATTCATCGCTTAATCCCTCTACCTTTGGTGGATTATGAGGTGATGAATTTTTTATATTATTTTTTGCCAAATATACCGTGTACGTAGATTTGCACTGTGCATCCATAGACAATTGTTCTGAATATTCCAATGGATTTAGTCCAGCTCCCACACGAATTGCATTTAAATAATCAACTGCTCCTTTTGCAACTTCTTTACTTAACTTTCCACCTTCTATATTCTTAATTGAATCGTAAGAAGGTTTAATCTCATAATATGATTTCATAGAATTAACTGTGTTTACTGAGTTTGTGTAATATTTTCTAGAATTTTCCAATAACTCTTTTTCTCTTTCTGTATATGCAACAGACTTCCAATCTGCCAATAATTCTTTATTTACAAACCCCTCCATAATCCAATAATCATCATTTTCTTCTCCTGCTGGATAATACATAAAGCCTATTGCATTTCCTTTTGGGCACTCGTAATTTCTAGCATTTTCCGCAAATTCCAATGGATTAGGGTAAAAATATTCCAGAAATGTGGCTTTTCTTCCAGTCATTAACTTATAACAAGAACTTTGATTTGTGCTCTTACAATAATCATATAGATCACTATGATTATCTGCCAGTTGTGCGCCTATATTAAACAATTTTTCATCAAAATATGTTGCAGTTTTATATCCATATAAATAAGAAATAGCATTCCACATTTCCACTGCATGTTTGCAAAGATTTCTATTATTTTCTGTTAAATTTTCTGTAAATCTCTTATATGCATCCAAATGAAATTTTGTGTAATATATCACAGCATATAACTTGCCATCATCGTCTTTCGCCTCACAACCTGCCCGAGCATAAGGATTAACTTTCTCTCCATAACTGTATTTATTCGTTTCGAACCCAGGACTTACGCTTCCATAACATACAATCTTCCCATCAGAATCAGTTTCTAAATATAAATAATCACTATAATCTTTTCCGTAAAATGTATAAGCATATCCATCCCAATATGATGGTGTCGTTAATTTTGGTTCACCAAACATTTTCTTAACATCATCAATTTTCATATTTTTTGTTACCGTTTTCCCACCTACTGTGATCAATTTTCCATCAACAGATGCTTCCGCTTTTACTGGAATTGAAATTGTTGGAATACTTGATATAATCACTAGTGCTATTGCAATCATATTGGATATGATTCTTTTCCATCGTTTCTTCATATTTTTCTTGTCCTTAATCATATATTTCCACAACGCCTCCTATTTTAGACATTTCCACCTTCTGGCGATCCCTATATTTTTGTACTATCACAAGTCGACAGAAATCTCTAATTTTTCAATTTAAATTTGTTCAACACACTCTCCTTATTCAATTCAAACTTCACATATACCGGGTCATGATCTGAATATGAATATCCCGTATTAATATTCTTATACATATCACATTTTACATTATCTGAGATAATAAATCCATCCAATGTAACAGTGTAAGTCTTTCCTGGTATGTATTTCATATCTGCATTTCGTGAACTATTCCACAGATTTTCTTTCTTTGGCAGTTGATCCATACAGAAAGAAAAATGTTCTGGAAGCATATTTCTTGGGAATGGATATGCCCAGGATTCTCTATCGGTAGAATCGTCATCTTCTGCAGCCTTGAGGTCATGGTTAAAATCCCCACCGCATAATACATAATTTCCTGCTTCGTATTCTTTTTTCATATCCGCTGAAAGCATACGGATCTGTCCTTTTCTGATCTTATCACTGTTTCCGTAGGCTGACATATGAAGCTGAAAGATCACGAGGTATTTCCCATTATCCACTGGAATTCTTGAAACACTATAGCAACGATCTAAATCAAAAAATTTATTGTATGATGTTGAAATCGGAAGACTTCTTCTTAGCGAATCTTTGATCGGGTATCTGGAAAATAAAGCTAATCCTGCTTTACTGCTTCCATGTGGCTGTGTGAATGGATAGAATAGAAAAGCAGAATCATAATTTTGTGCAAATACTGTATCGTAATTCTTCAAGCATTTCTTTAGTATGGAATATTCATTTACATGATAACTTCTGGTGGAATTAAGATCTATTTCCTCTATTAAGGCAAAATCCGGATCATACGATTTTGTTAGATTTCCTGCATTTTTAACTGTTTTAAGAACACTTTTCTTGCTCTTTGCCCAAGATGATTTTCCTCCATCCATAAAAAAGCTGAAATCTGGCGTATAGGCTCCGAATCCAATATTGTATGTAATTGCTGAATATTGTTTTCCTGTTGTTAGTGTTTGTTTTGTTTCTGTGTGAGATTCTACGGAAAGGGATTTGTTATCTTCAATTCTATGGTAACTTGCATAGAGATAAATGATATATCCTAGCACAATGACCACAATAAAGCCTAATAAAACTCCTATTGTCTTTAATACTTTTTTCGCTATCTTCATGACTTTCTATTCCTTCATTTTATCTTTATTTATCCGATACTTAGTGATTGTATTTATTATAACATACAAAAAGCGTCCTTGGGACATTAATACATCTGATTTATCAGATATATTTTGTTTGCAAGGAGCATTTCACCATTCTTAATCTGATGCTGAGATTGATTGGATGTCACATCCATGCGATTGAGTTTTTTGATGAAATCTTTAAAATATCTCATCTGGTTGATTAAATCATCAAGTTTGGATTTTTCTTTATCAAGTCCAGGTACTTCCACGTGATCTTTAAACATTCAAAGCAAATCAATCACCAGATTGAAGTTGTTGCAGACATGAACGACCTCAGAAAACTGGCAGGTGGTATGAATGGCAATCGTAAAGCACATTAAAAGCAGAAATACAAATTACTCAGTTGACATTGACAATATGTATGAATTTGCTTCTTCACACTGCAATGATTTCAAGGATCTCCGCGATGATGATGAAATAGTTATCAATAGGGAGTGGATCCTTAACAAACTTGCCGAAGCAGAAAACGAATAGTATATTTGGTGGCTACACCCCCAAGCCCCTGTAGAATAAATAACGCCAGTACTGGATATCAAAAATCCCGCACCGGCGTTATTTATTAAAATATTTTGTTTTTTAATCTTCAACACTCTCTACTGAAACTTCTTTTTTCTTCCTACTTTTACCAGAAATCATCTTGTGTCCTGTATAAATAGCCATAATCATGCAAAGCAAAGAACTTGCTGCAAAGTACTTATGGCCTTCTTTTGATCCCTTATAACCTGTATAAAAAGTTCCAAGCATTGTAATCAGTGCACCGATAGACCAATATTTATGTGATTTCATTCAGATACCTCCTGCCGTTTTTCTTAATCATATACCTTTTAAAAGATATATACAAACTGGAATTTATCGTCTTGTTCCATTCTTATCAAAATTCTTTTTTAATGCTATTTCTGTTGGGAGAATAGACCCAATTAAAGGAATAAGTTGAACACCACAGATAATTCCTCCTATACTCCCAACACAATCTTTATTTTTTCCAATCACTAAAAGCATGAATATTACTGTTATCGGCAACATAACCATTCCACAGACATACCAGACTTTACCACAATATTTATGAGCAAATTCCCATGTGTCTTTGTTCTTCATAGACATCGAAGTCCGATATCCAAATACTGAATTTATTTCCTTTGGAGCCTTTTTCGTAAAATATCTTCCAAAACCAATCATCGTAAATGGAAGAAGCAAATCCATAATCAACATAAAAATCCAAAACCCCATTGTAAACCTCCTTTACTACAACTTCCGATTTTACTTTATAACTATGACTTTTCCTTCTGAATCCAGAAGAGGTGTAATAGCCGCTCCATATCCAGATTTCCAACAAAGATAGTTAACCCCAGTCTCCTTATCTACAAGGATTTGGCGAACTCCTTCATCCTTAAGCTGACTTCCGTCTCTAAATGTAACTTCAAATCTTTCTTCTTTCTTTGCCATGTTTATTTCTCCTTTTTTCAAGCGTTAAATTTAAATTTTCCTGTTATACAAACTGGGATTTATCAGTTAATAAGTTTACTCGCCAGTTTGTATACTTGATTTATTTCTTTGCTTTCTAACTTCCAGTTATTGAGTTCATCTTTAATCAGCTCCGGAAATTTTTTACTAATATCTCTTAAAGCATTACCTACTGATTTCCTAACATATTCACTCGGATCTTCTTTTAAGGCTACAATCCGCCTAATTGCTTCATTCGGATTATCTTTGAAATATGGTCTACTTGTCCATATTTTTAATCCTTCCGTAACTGCTCTCCTCGTATTTGGATTATCATTTTCTAACCATTCATCAATGATCGGAAGTGCTTTTCATATCCTGTATTTTTGCAAAATTCATCAAATGCCTTTGCTAATACTTCCTGAACTCTCCAATTATCATCTTTAGAAACTTCATCTCTCATAAATGTCAAAATATCATTTTGTTCTGATAAGTATCCAAAAAGAAATACACCGTACATTCTTACTTGATAGGTATTTGAGTTATAAGCTGAAAACGCCAACTTCTTGACAAATTCTTTATCATTAGATCTATAATCGGATAAAGCTCTTTTTTCTTCCTCTTTAAAACCATTTTCTATCAAAGAAATTTCTTTTCTAAACTCGCAATATAATTTTCCAAACAAAATCACCTTACTTTCAAATTCCGATTGAGATTTCACCTGTTTTAAGAGATTTAATAACTGTTATATTTTGTTATTAAATTCTCCGCAAACCCTTGAAAACACTGAATTTATCACTGGTGAGCTTTCCTTATTGTTTCCCTTGTGTTATATTGTCCCACCAGTGTTTACGAACTCTGATAAGGGCAAATACAAGGGCAAGAAAATCCTATAAAACAGTATAACACAAAATAAAAGTGACATGGTGAACTGATTGAAATGCTTCTGATTTTTGCAACAAATGATTGATTTAACGATAAGGAGATTTGATACGATGAGAACAATATTTGCAGAATACAATCCCTAGCGCAACAGTATTGATGTTTATACCTATGTTGGCTATATGCTCCGCATTGACTGTTGGGAAGCTGAAAAGGACTTAAAACCACATCAGGATCAGACTGTGCATTAAACGCACTCGCCATTGATGATCCTCTTGAATATGCAAGATTATATCTTGATGGAAATTTGCAGATGTGGGTAGATGCGGAAGACTCATTAGATATTTTTTAATTTTTAAACAAATACAACAGTTTAAATAACTATTAGCTACAATATTTCCGGAAAATTCATCATAGGTTTGTATAAACGCAAAGAAACGGCGGCTCTGAAAATCAAAGTCGCCGTTCTAAATTGTCTGGTTTTTCTTTTGCCGTCATGCGGCAGATAATCAATTCATTCTATTTTGAACTTCTTTTATGCTACCTGATGTCTGCAATAGGAATGAATCGCCAAGAATGTAAACACAAATAATTCAATTCCTGCCGAAATCAAAATAACATGCGGTGTCCAGAAACTCATTCCACCGATATTCAGATAATTGAAATTTGCAAGCTGAGAAAGGAAATTGTTCTGCATACCAATTCCAGCAGATGGAAGTATGGCAGAGAGCCATGTTGCTCCCATCGCCACATAAGCAAAAAGCGGCATGAGAAGAACTACGATAGAGATCAGCAAAACTGTCAATGTGTCTTTACATTTTGCAGACAGGAACAATATACAGCTAACCGTTGCTAATACAGAAAGTAAGCCCGCTGCTGCGAGAATTATCTGCAACTGCCCCAGATTGATGTTTGGCAGGTTACAGTCAGGTAACGCTGGAAAAAACTAATTCCTGAATTTGATTCTTTTTTCATGATATCTGCTCTCCTTAAATTATTTACAACAATCCCCGTCACCGCATCCAAGGCAAGTAAGGGATTCTATAAAGTGTTTGTAATTCATCAATGTCTCACAATTCAAAGAATAGTGATGCCATTTTCCTTCCTTACGATCATTCACAAGGCCGCATCCTACCAGTATCTTCATATGATGGGATAAAGTTGGCTGGGTAATTTCAAATCTTTCCAAAAGTTTACACCCGCACTTTTCTCCATCCGACAGCATCTGTACAATTTCCAGCCGGTTCGCATCGCCCAAAGCCTTGCATATCAAAGCCACATCCATTGCATTCATATTGACACCTCACATTGATCATTGTCTATGTTCAATATAATATATACATAGATATTTGTCAATGTATGTATTTTAAAAAAAGAGAATCAAGTTTTTGATTCTCTTCATACATTCATTATAGCTTTTATCATCCATTTTATTTGCCCCAAACAGCCGCTGCATTCGACCTTACAAGCAGTTCTTCCACAGGCAGACCAATCGGACAAATATCATGACAAGATAACGACTTCCCGCATCCCTCAAAATATTTCTTCTTATATTCAGCAGAAATCTCATTCAAATGAGTGCTTTCCTGTTCTTCATTCAGAATCCGAAATGCGTTGACTGCAGCAACAGCGCCTGCGAAAGTCCCACTTGCAGAGAAGTTAGGACACACTTCAAGGCAGCAGCCACACATCAGACAGCGTGCCGACTGGTATCTCGGTTCATGTGTCCACGGATTCATATAAGCTTCACTTTCAAGCCAAAGGTTCAGTTTTTTCAAATTTTCAAACAGAATTGACCGGTCAACGATCAAATCTCTTACAAGCGGAAATTTGCTTAAAGGTTCCAAGGTGATTGTAGAACCTTTTAACGTATGTAGAAATGTAGAGCATGCCAGCCTCGGACGTTCGTTAATCAGCATGGCGCAAGCCCCACATTTTCGCACCATACAGCTACATTCCCAGCTGATGGGAGTAACTATATTCCCTGAATTATCTTTCAAAGGGGTTCTACTGTTCAATTCCTTTAGAACATTGGCAACAGAGCTGTTTTTGCTTCCGTCAAACTCAAATTCCTGCCAATAACTGTCTGATTTCTGACTCTCCTGCCGCCTGATTCTTATTTTATATACCAAGTGAATCACCGCCTTTCTGGAACAGGTACAAAGGAAATCTGTATCTGCTTTCCATCAAATCTGGCTACCGTTGTTTTAAGGTAATCATCGTCATTGCTCTTCGGATAATCCTCCCGCCAGTGTGCACCACGGCTTTCTTTTCTTGCAAGAGCACTCTTTAGAACTGCCATACCAAGCAATGGAAGATTTCCTGTCAGCGCTTGTACCGTTTGAATCCCATTTAACAACGTATTCTCATTTCTGACAACGCCCATAGTCTCCTGCATCACTTTGTTTAATTGCTTTATTTCTGACATTTGAGACGCTGGTGGAAAATCTATCTGTGTCGCACAAGATAGATCTACTACATCTGCCTGTTCACATGCTGATTTTGCCGCAACACGTCCTCCGTATAACGCTCCTAACAGAGAATTTCCACCAAGACGGTTGGCACCATGATATTGGGCACAGCATTCTCCGGCAGCGTAAAGATTCTGAATCGGCGTTCTGTGCTGCTCATCCACCAGAATGCCTCCCATAAAATAGTGAATTCCCGGTAAAACAGACACCGGTTCCTTTCGTATATCTTTATGCAGATAGGTCATACAATCGTCTGCCAGACCAGATAGCTTATTTGAAATAATCTCCTCCGATATTTCCGTCATGTCAAGAAATACCTCTGATTCATGGCTGACCTTCCATATCTCTCTGGCGGTAATATCTCGTGGCATCAGATTTCCAAGCTCCGGGTATTTTTTCTCCATGAAATACCATTGTTTTCCATCTTTCATGGCAAACAACCTGCCACCTTCCCCTCTGGCCGCCTCGCTGATGAGTATGCGTTTTCCACCACATTTCACCGTTGTCGGATGGTACTGGATCATCTCGCCATTTGCCAGAGGAACACCAAGCCGGAACAATTCTGCGGTGACTTCTCCTGTATTGCTCAGCGAACCCGTTGTATTTCCAAACAATCCGTGCATACCACCGGTGGCAACAATAACCGCATCCCCCGGTAATTCCACAGTCTCCTGACTGTATTCATCCCTGATTACGCAGCCACAACAAATATTGCCACACAGACGAAGTGTTAGGAAAGAATGATGGCTGAACCGTTCTACCATACCAGATGCTTCTTTCCTGCGAACAGCGTCTATCATAGCTGTCATGATCTGCTTCCCGGTATCGCTCTGTGCAAAAGCAGTCCGTTTCTTTTTCTGCCCGCCAAAATTCCGCAGATCCACATCATCATAGCCACTCATGTTAAATTTAACTCCAAGTTTTAGCAGCCAGTGCACCAGCTCCGGTGCTGCCTGTGTCATTCCCCAAACTGCATTTGGATCTGCCAGACCACATGCTGCCTTTATTGTATCTGTAAAATGTTCTTCGGGACTGTCGTTTTCATCTTTTGTATTCAAAGCTGCGTTGATACCGCCCTCCGCCATAACAGACTGTGCCCGCTCTGACGGAAGGGAGGAAACCAGTTTTACATTGCATCCATTTTCCGCTGCCTGCAAAGCCGCTGAAAGTCCTGCCAGTCCAGCACCTATAATAATAATTGTCTTACTCATAGATATTGCCACCCAATATAATATAAAATAACCGCTCCCGCTATAAAAAGAAGAAGTACCGAAAGAATCAAATAAATATCGCTCCTTCGTTCTTTATAACTAATGATTCCCAGTGATACGAGCAATGGGCGTATATTGATAAAAATATGAACAAAGATTGCCGCTACGAACAAAAGCTGAGTTACCATCTTTACAGTTGTAAAAGGGAACAAAATATATGTCCCATTCTGCACCTTTCCAAACAAGCCAATATGGAATAACAGCAGAATCAGTATTGCCATCCCACTGGCTCGTCTCGCCCAAAATATGACGTTTTGTTTCAGATACATTTTTCCTGATTGCTTCGCTGTCTGTAAACTCTGAACTGTCAGGATGACACCAATCACCGTATGCACAACAAGAATACCAACACCAATCCATGCAAGAAGTTTCCCTGCACTACTTCCAACTCCGTTTAGCATAAAGCTGCCCATGATTCCATGAATCATAAAAATGAGAAGCATTAAAACAGACAAAATCGTATTCCATTTTCTCATAAATTCCCGCTCACCTCATTTCTTCGCTGTCCATGATCATATAGTCCATCTGTGTTAGCGTTGTAACGTCAATAAAATCATCCGATGCCAGGAATACATCATACTTTCCACTTACCACTCTTGATAGCATCATTGTGTTACTGTATTCTTTCAGATCTACGGAAAAACCGGCCTGTTTCAACCTGTCACAGAGTTTCTTAGCATAACTGACAAGCGGATAATCCGTCTCAGATACATATAACCGAAAACTAATATCCGTTTTCATGAGATCTGTTTCATTTGTTTCCGAATCGTCCAGTGCCAATTCTTTTAATTTATTCCGAGTGTTCTCGTTGTCGAGACCATCTGACATCATATTAATACCGAGAACATAAGAGCCTTCCAACTGTGCGGAGGCTTGAGCCGCCTTTTTTGACTTCGGTGTTGCTCCTGTGACTACATCAATCATAGAAGGCGGTGAATGTAAAATGACACCAAAACCTACAAGAAAAACAATCGTAACAACTAACAGAATCAGTTTTCGTTTCACATTTCCACCTCATTTCCTATTTTTTCAAAATTCTCATTGCGTTCAAAACAGCAATTATGGTAACGCCTACATCACCAAATACAGCTTCCCACATTCCCGCAATACCAAGAGCGCCAAGAATCAGGAACACACTCTTAATCCCAAGAGCAATCACTATATTCTGCATGACAATTTGTTTTGTCGCTTTTGCTACTTCAATCGCGTCCACCAGCTTAGACGGTTCATCTGTCATCAGAACTACATCTGCTGCTTCAATGGCCGCATCCGAACCAAGCCCACCCATTGCAATACCAACATCTGCACGGGCAAGGACAGGAGCATCATTGATACCATCACCAACAAAAGCCAATTTGCTTCCCGGTCTCTTTTTACTATCTAAAAGCTCAACCTTTTCCACTTTTTGGTCAGGAAGCAGCTGTGCATAATATTTATCCAACTGCAATTCTTCTGCAACAGACTTACCAATTTTTTCATCATCACCGGTAAGCATGACTGTTTTTTCCACGCCGATATGTTTCAGGTCAGAAATTGCTTTTTTACTGTCCGGCTTCACTTCATCTGTTATCAAAATACATCCTGCATATTGACCATCTACAGCCAAATAAACTTTTGTACCTGCTTTTTCACAGGTTGTGTACTCTATACATTCTGTATCCATAAGTTTCGTATTGCCAGCAAAAACTTTCTTTTCCCCTGCCATTACACTGATTCCATATCCTGAAATTTCCTTATAATCAGAAATCACTGACTGATCAATTTCTTTTTCATAAGCAGCAAGAATGGATTTTGCAATAGGATGGTTAGAAAAACTCTCTGCCTCCGCCGCATACTCCAGAACCTGTTCTTTTGAAAATCCATTTGCAGGCAAAATATCCGTCACATTGAAAACACCTTTTGTAAGTGTTCCGGTTTTATCGAACACAATAATGCTGACATTATTAAGTGCCTCTAAATAATTGCTTCCTTTTACAAGAACACCTCGTTTAGATGCTGCACCAATGCCGCCGAAGAAAGTCAGCGGGATTGAAATAACCAATGCACATGGACAAGATACCACAAGGAAAACAAATCCTCTGCGAATCCACTCTGTCCAGCCTCCGCCAAGAATGATCGGTGGCAGAATCGCCAGAAAAGCTGCTAAGATTACAACCACAGGTGTATAATAACGTGCAAATGTAGTAATAAAATTTTCTGTTGGTGCTTTTCGGCTTGACGCATTTTCCACAAGATCAATAATCTTTGAAGCCGTAGATTCACCAAATGCTTTTGTTGTCTTAATCATTAAGACACCCGTCTGATTCATACAACCGGAAAGTGCTTCGTCTCCTTTATGAACACTTCTCGGAACTGATTCTCCTGTTAAGGCCCTTGTATCTAGCATAGAATCTCCATCCAATACCACACCGTCTAATGGAATTTTTTCACCAGGCTTTACAATAATAATCTCACCAATGGAGACATTTTCTGGAGATATGGTAATCAATTCCCCATTTCTTCTTACTGTAGCAGAATCTGGACGTATATCCATTAAGTCTGATATAGATTTTCTGGAACGCTTAACAGCTAATGACTGAAAAATTCACCTACCTGATAGAATAGCATAACAGCAACTGCTTCTGGATATTCACCAATGACAAAAGCCCCAATCGTAGAAACACTCATCAAAAAATGTTCATCAAATACACGCCCTTTGAAATGTTCCTCACAGCCTGCCATACAACATCTCCACCAAGAATAACATAAGAAACAATGAGAAAAGCTAACTCGATAGGCAGTGGCACTTTCGCAAAAACAGTCAATGCCATACCAATGGCATAGATTGCTGCACCAGTCGCTAAACGAACTGTCAACTTCTTATCCTCATTGTTATAGGATTCATTGGCCTCCTGCTTTTTTTCCGGTATATAAGATTCCTGTACAATTTCAGAAACTTCCACATCTGGCTCATGGCTATGAACAATCGTTTCAATCTGACTGGCTATTGTATTTGCGGCTGCTTGAGCAACATTGATTGTCAGCGTCTGCTTCATCAGATTTACCACTGAGGATTGCACTCCATCCAACTCTCCGACTTCTTTTTCAATTTTTGCGGAACAATTCGGACAGTCCAACCCTTTTAACGAATAACTCTTTGTAACATTCATAACGGTTTCTTCCTGAACTTCCACATCTGGCTCATGACTATAAACAATCGTTTCAATCTGACTGGCTATCGTATCTGCGGCTGTCTGAGTAACATTGATTGTAAGCGTCTGCTTCATCAGATTTACCACTGAGGATTGCACTCCATCCAACTCTCCGACTTTTTCAATTTTTGCGGAACAATTTGGACAGTCCAACCCTTTTAATAGAAATATGCGTTTCATGATAATCTCCTTATAATTTGTTTAATTGTTCAATTACTCAACTATAATGTTAAAAAATATTATTTCTGCCAAAGATGCTCAAATCCCTTGTCAATAATCTCTTTCACATGATCATCGGCCAGCGAGTAGTAAACTATCTGTGCTTCTTTACGGAATTTTACCAGATTCGCAAGGCGTAATGCCTTTAACTGATGCGAAATTGCAGATTTTGTTACCCCCAGTAGCACTGCAAGATCACATACACACATCTCACTCTGTTCTAGAGCGTGTAAGATTTGTACTCTAGTTCCATCTCCAAATAGCTTAAACAAAGAAGCCAACTGGATATAATCATCTTTTGGCTGCATCTTGGATTTCACATCATTCACAATATCCTCATGAATTACATTGCAATTACAAATATAAGACGTTTTTGGCATATATTCACCTCCAAATAATAATAGTTAAACAACTACTCAACTATTATTATACTTATTTTTAAATTTATGTCAATAAGCTGATGTTAGTTCCCCATAAATTTTACAATTAAAACCAGCTCTTTATTCTTTTCTTTATCACATCTCATTTCTGGATTAAACGCTTATTTTAATTATCAGATTTTTCCTTCTAATCTATATTCTTAAGGTTCCAGTTGACTCATTTGGTCCCAAGTGCCTTAAGATTTCCAACCTGTTACATTGAAATCCATCTTTAAGTTCCATTATAATGATTCTATTAATTCCAAGCTTTCAAGAACTAAATCTAATAAACTTAACTGATTTAAATTCCATTATGATTCTATTAATTCATTAGTTCGCATCGTTTTGACTGCTCCCGTTGCAAGATTTAAATTCCATTATGATTCTATTAATTCTGGCGGAACTGTATAATGTTTAGAAAGGGGTGTAGATAATTTAAATTCCATTATGATTCTATTAATTCATGCACCCAGTTTTGTATCATGAATTTCTAAACCATCATTTAAATTCCATTATGATTCTATTAATTCTGCTTTGAAAAGCTCTGGAAACAGTACCCGAATAAACGATTTAAATTCCATTATGATTCTATTAATTCCCGATGGCTCTTTCCTTCCATGCGGATCACATTCACATTTAAATTCCATTATGATTCTATTAATTCCCGTCCCAAAATCATCCCCTTATTTAAGCCAAAAAACGTCTCTATTTTGTCGACCTCTTCAAAATTCAACATTTCTTTCTTGTCCCTAATCATATATTTCTGCAACACCTCCTATTTTAGGCGTTTCCGCCTTCTGTCGATCCCCTATATTTTTTGCACTATCAGGGGTCGACAGAAACCCCTAATTTTTCAAGTTGATTTTGTTCGACACATTCTATTATGAAACTTATTTGCTAAATATGCAAGTTAAATACACGCATTCATTATATATACTTTTCGAGCAAACACTATACAGTCATATATGCATCAAATATCACCGTCTGAATAATCCAATTTATCGTCATTTTTATAAAAGTCATGCCCACGCGAGAAAATTTCCGTGGGCATGACGTGGGCACAGCTATTTTTAGGCTTATTTTCAATCAAAACCACCGGCTTAGCCGGTGGTTTGTACTAGCCCTATAAGGGCTTATTACCGACGCTAAGTCTAAAGACCCATCGAATTTGGTTCGCTAACTGTACCGTCATTTACTTATTAAGCCCTACGGGGCTTATTTTATTTATTTTGCTTTACTGGCTCACCCGTAAACGGGGCAATACTCTTTTAATGTCATCTGATCATACTCTAAATCATTTTGTAACTGATTTTGAATATATTCTTGTATCTTCTTTGCATTTTTCCCTACAGTATCTACGTAATATCCTCTGCACCAGAAATGGCGATTTCCATATTTGTATTTTAAATTTGCATGGCGTTCGAAGACCATAAGTGTACTTTTCCTTTCAAATACCCTACAAAACTTGAAACACTTAAACTTGGTGGTATCTTTACAAGCATATGCACATGGTCTGGGCATATCTCTGCCTCTACTATTTCTACACTTTTTCTTTTGCATAGCATACTTAAAATATTCGCAATATCCTGTTTCATCTTCCCATACGCTACTTTTCTTCTATATTTTGGTGCAAAAACAATATGATACTTACAATTCCATTTCGTATATGCTAAACTGTTTATATCCATTTGGATAACCTCCTTTGATTTTATGTGGTTGGCGAACCAACATAATTATATCACTGGAGGTTTTTTAAAGCTTAAGCAATGCTGACTCACCGGCCTAGCCGGTGGTTTATTTGTTCATCAAAGTTCCGTTTCTCTTCTGAGAAACTCCACTGTGCTGAACAGGCTTAAAGCCTAACAAAAATAAAAATGCGACAGCCCCTTTTTATAATGATTTATTTTCTATCTAAAATTTTATTAAACCGACTAAAGACTCCATAGTTTGTGTGTTTGACTTACTGTTTATATCTATCTTCTCCTAAATATTTTTCTAGTCATTGCAATATAAAATTGCTTATACAGTCTCTCCCTTAAGAGTCCTGGTATTCTGGATAATATACAGAGCGACCGATATGGCCATCATTATAGCGCACAAACCAATCAACAGATCTGATACCATCGGTGTAATGTGGAACCATATAATATGCACCGCTGCAGTTCCATATAATAAAAAAGTTACTATCTTTCCATGCCAGTCTGCACCATGTACTTTTCCTGTCTTTCGTATCATAAGACATCCACTGACTACCATATACAGTTCCTTACCTGCCATTATTACGATTAAAAGAAGCACATGCGGAAAACGAGTAAACAGACAGATTAACGTCGCTGCCTGTGTCAGCTTATCAGCCACCGGATCAAGTATTTTTCCTAAATTACTAATCCTATGAAATCTTCTTGCAATATATCCATCAGCGAGATCCGTAAGACCGGATAGCAATAAGATTTCTCCTGCTAACAAAGGATTTTCCTTTACACAATAACTCCATATAATTACTGGAATCAGACAAAGCCGAAAAAAAAAGAAGATTAGGAACCGTAATAATTCTATTCAAATTTTCTTCCTGATTCACTTCACTCTGCATGTACGGTCACCTCACTTTCCTTTTTTTTAGACATAAACCAATAAAATATAACACAAAATGCTAAAGCAAACACAACACCAAAAACATTTTGAATCACTCTAAGACTAACCGCTCCTTGTAGTCCATAAGTCTCTGCAGCAATGGCTAAAGCACCAAATGTGTTAAATACTGCCTGCCAGCCATATTGTGCTGAAAATCCTACACCGATTCCACCAAGAATTCCTATATATGCATAGATTGACGAAGGAAGCAGAAAATATAACACTGTAAAACATATAACACCTGCAATATTTCCGACAATCCTTTTATGGACTCTGTAGTGCATATCTTCCATAAACGGCAAAATCGCGGACATGGCCGCAATACCAGCCCACATTGCACGTGGCATATTACAAAGTTCTGCAATGCAAAGGACAATCGGTACGCATAAAATCTGACATATCTGCCATTTTGTTCTGGAAGAAGTGATATCAAATTCTTGTATTAGATCTTTCAGATTTCTTTTATAAGTTCTGTTTTTATGATTTCGATAAAATACGAAACAGGTAAGTGCTGCACCTAAAGCCATTCCGACTAATCGCATCTGATAGCTTTTTCCCGTAACATCATAACCATATAGCAGATACCCAAGAACCAATGTAGATTGATTAAACATGAATGGATTATGGCATCCGAACAGAATCAACACAGCCAGTGCCGCAATATTTAACAGCATTCCCAATACCGGTGAAAACTGATTTGCTAAATGCGGACATACAGTCATAATTACAAAGAACAAAGCCAAAAGCATCATAGATTGTCCGGTGTGGATCCCCAGATCCGCATTTCTAAACACCATGAGACATAATAAGACTACTACACCTACAATGCTGTTCTCATTTCCAAATAGGATGCTGAAAATACTAACAAAGAAAAAACAAAATGTCATTGTAACAGCTATCTTCACCAGATATACCCACATATGATATAACTTTTCTTTTAGTGTTTCACTCTTTTCAACAGGTTTTAGAACCTGCCTGATTTAACTGCAACTCCTGATAAAATGTCATATAAATCCTCCCATCTTCTAATTTATCTTAAAACTATATAATCCTCATCTTTCTGCTTTGGCAGCTCTATAACAAATCTGCATCCACCATATTCACGGTTTTCTGCTTTGATTGTTCCTCCGGCACTATCTACAATCCGTTTTACAAGTGCAAGACCTAGGCCATTTCCTTCTGCTTTATGAGATCCATCTACCTGATAGAACTTGTCAAATATTCTGGATTTTACATCATCCTCTATTCCTGGTCCTTCATCTTCCAGAATGAACTTAACAGAATCCTGTTCTTGTTTCAGAAACATCGTAATTGTCCCCTTTGAAGGGCTGAACTTAATCGCATTATCAAAAGATTTATCCAGATATGCATAAAAGTCCTTCATTCCCAGTATATTTAACTTCCTCCAATTCTACCTGAAAACCAATTTCTTTTTCTGTCCATTTTGTTTCCAGTGAAAGAAATGCCTGACGGATCTGTTCATCCAGACGATATTCTGTTTTTCATTGGTATATTCTGATTCTCTAACTTGGATAACAGCAAAATATTACCATCCAATCCGGAAAGTCTTTGGGTGTTAAATAAGATTTTTCTACATATTCCTCTTGATCCGGGACAGTTCTTCTCCTGAAGCAGCATTGTATATCCTTCAATGGCATTAATCGGGGTCTTAAACTCATGAGAAACATTAGATACAAAATCCATCTGCAGCACCTCTGTTGCACGAAGTTCTTTTGTCATAACGTTAAAACTTTGATAAGATTCTCCAACTTCTGCTATACGGCTGTTCGTTTCCAAATGCTGTTCAAAATCTCCCTGAAACTTCCTTCATTGCTTTACTGAGTCTGGTAATTGGTTCCAGTAACTTTGCATTAATAAAGGAAGTGATCAGCCCTGCAATCAATGTATTGAAAATCAAAAGCCAGCCAAGCACAGGTATGCTGCCCGGCAGATTAAAAATGATTCAAAAAGCAAATAATAAAGCAGATATAACTGTTGAAAATACAAGTGCCAGCCAGATTGCACCAGTCAGACAGGATCGGATCCGCAATCCTTTTCTTTCTTTTGTTCCATTATTTTTCACCACCTTGTATCCAATTCCACGCATTGTTACGATTTCAAAATCAGGGTTATCTTTAAAACGCTCTCTGATTCTTCCTATATGTACCTCTATCGTATGTGGGTCTGCCTCCGTCTCGTATCCCCATACTTCATCCATCAACTGTTGTTTTGTAAATGTTCTGTCTGGCGAAGCTGCAAGCTTATATAAAAGCAGGAATTCTTTTTTAGGCAAAACAAGACTTTCCTTATCAGTTGTAACCGTCATTGCATCATAATCAAACTCTGTTGAACCGATCACAATTTTGTGTTCATTCAGTATCTGTGCACGGCGAAGCAGTGCTCCGACTCTTAAAACCATTTCATTCACATTTACCGGTTTTACCATATAATCGTCACTTCCCGAAAGAAATCCCTGACGCATATCATCAAAGGAACCTTTCGCAGTGATCATAAGCACTGGTATCTGATATCCTGCTGAACGAAGTTCTGACACCAGTTCATAGCCATCCATAACCGGCATCATAATATCAGAAATGATCAGATCAATATATTCCTTATCCAATACTTCTAATGCCTGTGCTCCATCCGATGCACTTTTGACTTGATATCCATTCTTCTCAAGCACTTTTTGGAATAGCTGGCTTAATTCTTTATCATCTTCTACAATCAATATTTTAAACACGTTTTCCTTCCTCCTTATTAAAACAGATACCTTGCCCATCCAAGCAGATGCTGTACCAAAAATATTTTTCTCTGACGTTTCTTTGTTAATTCGATTGGCTCTACATGATATGGATCATTATAAGTTCCGCCTTCCAATATCTGGCACACTCTTTCATATTCCATCATGCCCTCTTCCAACTGTTTATTAATATCTTTACTGCGTATTACAAGCATCAGTTCCGTATCCAGATATGCACTTCTCATGTCCATATTAAAAGAACCGATTACAGACAGATCATCGTCAAGCAGAATACTTTTTCCGTGGTATGAATAACCGCCTTCATATTCCCAGATATTAATTCCTGTACTTAAGATTCTATTTCTGTTTTCGCATAATCGGCAGCCAAATGGATTCCCATTATTCGCAACTGAATTTGTCATGATAGAAAAATCTGAAACGTTCTCTGCAATCTCTTCCCATGTATTATACATCATATCATTACAGATAATATATGGCGTGTGGATCTTCACACGATTTTTTGCATTTTTCATCAATTCTCCCAACTGATACCACACTACTGGTTCTTTGGAACCTGTGTGAATAGGATTTGACACTAATGTAATCTTTTCTGTCTCAAAAGTTTCGTCCGTATAATTGGTCTGGCAGATTCTTTCCTTATTCTCTTCAAAATATTTCTGATAGCTGTTCTGCAGCTCTAAAACTGCGTTCTTTACAGATTTTCTATTTGCCAGTTTTTTATTGTTATGAAAATAACCACTGTCTTCCTGATTCCATATGGTTTCAAAATACTCTGACAACTGGTTAACTGAATTTTCTTTCTCAGGTTCATCGCAAACCACTAACACGTCTCTGTCATAGTTCTTATGTCCCGGAAAATCACCAGGAAATAATTGTATGTATTTCTTCCCCCAAGAATATATCTCTTTCCATCTGCAATCAAATATTTATCATGCATTCTACCCATCATTTTCCACGGTTTCAACGGATTGGCCTTATTATACAGTTTAATTTCAACATTCTCATGGGAAGATAATCCATAGAAATACGGATTTCCTTCCATATCAATCCAGCTCTCCATTCCATCTACTAACAGACGAATATGTACACCTCTGTCTGCCGCATCATGCAGTGCTCCTAAAATCAATTTTCCACTTTCATCGGATTGAAATGCAAAAGTAGAAAGAATAATTTCCTTTTTTGCATTCTTGATCAAACGCACTCTTTGTAAAAGCGCTTCTGGATTCTTTTCTATGATTACTGCCGTTCTGTATTTTCACTGCATTCGTTCCATGACCCATTTTTTGTTTCTTTTTTGGTTGTATTGGACACTTCCGGCTGCTTTTTATATGCAACGCAGATTCCGAGCAATTCATAAAAAGCCACACATAAAAAAATTGCCAGTATAACAAGAAGGATTTTACATATTTTATGCTTTTTCATTGTACATCACCTGATTCCTTTTTATTTCATACTTATACAATACAAAGTCAATCTCAATTTAACCTCAACAAAATTTATTTTTCATAAAAAAATATGACCGGCTTCTTTTTAAAGAAACAGTCATATTTTTATTCTAATATATGAAGGAGCTTTTCTTACTCCGTTATATTAATCACTATTTTATTTCTTCCATAAGCTGTCGGATTTTTCTCAATGTACACCGTGTAACTGCCAGGTCCTCTTCTTGTATATTCGATATGATTTTTTCATAAGCTTCTATCATTTTTTCTTTCTGACAATTACTTAATTCAATTGCCTTGTTCGTCAAAACAAGGTATGTTCTTTCTTTTTTTTCATCTAATTTCCAGATAATATATCCTTTATTTTCAAGACTTTTTACCATCTTAGATGTTTCTGGAATCGATAATTTCATGTATTCTGCCACTTCTGAAAGATATACTCCTTCATGACAGTCTGATTTTTCAACACATTCCTTTATACTATAAAGAAACAAATAATCTGTTCTTTCAACAAATTCAAATATACTTTCAACATTGATGCTCTTTAAAAAAAACTCCTCTGCACTGGTTCCTGCTCCCATATTATCGTTCCTCTCTTTCTATATATTCTTTTTTGCTGACTAGACTCTTATATGCCGGGCGAATGATCTTATCTGTAGTTATCAATTCTTCCAGGCGATGTGCACTCCAACCAGCAATTCTTGCTATCGCAAATAATGGCGTGTACAATTCTCTTGGAATATTCAACATGTCATACACAAAACCACTATAGAAATCTATATTAGGACTTACTCCTTTGAATATCTGACGCTGCTTTGCAATCAACTTAGGTGCAATCTTCTCAATATTGTTATAAAGGGTCATATCTTTCTCACGTCCTTTATCCCTTGCGAGTTGTTCTACAAAGCCTTTGAACACCCTTTCTCTCGGATCTGAAATAGAATATACAGCATGTCCCATTCCATAAATAAGTCCTTTCTGATCAAACGCCTCTTTCTTCATAATCTTACTCAGATATGATGCAATTTCCTCTTCGTCTTCATAATCTTTCACATGACTTTTAATATCATCCATCATATTCATTACCATCAGATTTGCACCGCCATGTTTTTTTCCTTTTAAGGATGACATTGCTGCTGAAATAACAGAATAAGTATCTGAACCTGAAGATGTTACTACCCGTGTAGTGAATGTAGAATTGTTACCACCACCATGTTCCATATGTAACAATAATGCTATATCCAGTACTCTTGCTTCCAGTTCTGTGAATTTTGTATCTGGTCTTAATAGGCGCAGGAAATTTTCAGCAATAGATAAATCTTTTCAGGTCTATGAATATACATACTTTCGTTTTTTTCATAATGACAATAAGCATGGTATGCATATACTGCTAACATAGGAAATGCTGCGATCAACTGCATACTCTGCCTTAGCACATTCGGAATTTCAAGACTTTCTTTCTCCTTATCGTAAGAGCCCAATGTAAGAATACTTCGAGTCATAGAACCCATAATATCTGATGTAGGTGCTTTCATAATGACATCTCTGGTAAAGTTAGTCGGTAGTTCCATACAATCAGATAGTCTTCCCTGAAATTCCATTAACTGTGTATCAGTTGGCAATTCTCCGAATAAAAGAAGATATGCTCCTTCTTCAAAGACAAACCTTTTTCCTTTACTTCCTGTTACTAAATCTTTTATATTATAACCACGATAAGATAACTCGCCATCACATGGACTCTTTACTCCATCACGATATTCAAAAGCTTTTATATCAGAAATATTTGTAAGCCCCGTCAACACACCTTGGCCTTTTCATCTCGTAAGCCTCTTTTTACACCATACTCTGAATACAGATTCTTACTAATGCTATCATTTTGTTCACAAAAAATTGCTTGCTGTTTCATATAATTTTCCAAATTGCTCATTTGAATCGCTCCTTTCATTCTGTTACGAACTTACATACTATACTCAGATATTCTTGTTTCCAGAGCATTCAGCATTGTCTGTTCTTTTTCTTATTCTTATTCATTAGCAATACAATACAATGGAAAACTCAATTTAACCTCAACAAGGTTTGTTTTTTCATCCATGCAAAATCTTCTTTGTACAACAGACTGTTAGATATAACAAAAACGGCCTTTCAAAAACAGTTAACTTCTAAAATCAACTGTTTTTGAAAGGTCGTTTCATCAGATTCTTATAGCAATCCAGCAAATAATCTCATAAATAATTGTCCCAGTCGCAAATATGCACTTCGTCCGGTTTGATATTGGTCTGTCACATCACGACATTCTCCCATCGTTCTTATCAGATCATTTTTTATTTCCACAACTGCCTGACAATCTGCCATAAAACAGCCGTTTTCAAAATGGTGATATAAACTTCGATAATCCAGATTAATTGTTCCACAGGTTGCCATACAGTCATCTGCCACACTCATTTTTGCATGACAGAAACCAGGAGTCCACTCATAAACACGAACACCATGTTTAACTAATCCATGATAAAAAGAACGAGTTATATTATAAATGAACTTCTTATCAGGGATACCCGGTGTGATAATTCTTACATCTACCCCTCGCTTAGCAGCCAGGCATAACGCATGTGTCATTTCATCTGTTATGATTAGATATGGAGTCATAAACCAACAGTATTTTTCAGCTTTATTTATCATACTGATATAAACTTCTTCTCCTACCTGCTCATTATCCATAGGACTGTCTGCATAAGGTTGAACAAACCCAGTTTGCTGTGCCGCATAATCATAATGGAAAAGGTATTTACTAAAATCAGAATCATTAGCATCCTTATCACTTACTGCATTCCACATCTCCAAAAATGTCACCGTAAGCGACTGAACAGCATCTCCTTCTAAACGAATACCTGTATCTTTCCACTGTCCGTACGGGTGTGTGTAATTAAAATATTCATTTGCGAGATTATATCCACCTGTAAATCCGACTTTTCCATCAATAACTGTTATTTTTCTATGATCACGGTTGTTCAAAAACAGATTTAAACCTGGCATAAAGGGATTGAATACACGGCAATGAATTCCTATTCGCTCCATTTTTTTCACAAAATCTGTATTAATAAAGCCTATAGAACCCATATCATCATAGAATACTCTAACTTCCACACCTGCTTTTACTCGCTCTTCCAGAACATCTTGAATCTTATGCCATGCTTCAGCGTCTTCTATCGCATGATATTCCATGAAGATAAATTTCTGTGCTTTCTTCAAATCCTTAAGCTGTGCCTCTAATCCTGTCACTGCTTCATCAAAATACACAATATCTGTATTCTGATAGATTGGATACTGCGAATTTCTTTGTATGTAACTTGCGATATTTCCTGCTTTCGGAATCGTTTCTTTTATTCTACTCAAACACTCCTGATTGTCAGGAAGCATTGGTAATAATTTACTATCAATTTCTGTATATCGTTCACGCATTTTATGTGTGCCACCATTCAAACCAATCAACAAATACAGGCCTACACCCATAATTGGGAAGATTAGAATTAAGATGACCCAAGGCATTTTCATAGAAGAGGTCTTATCTGATGCGTACAATCCCAAAACCAAGATTCCACTCAAAATCCTTGTAAATAAATTTATAATTTCTGCATATTCATTCAAGCGTGTTACGATAGTAATAATAAAAATTACTTCCAGAAGAATGCAGACTATGGAAAAACACAGCCGTTTTACCCCATTTTTTGTTTTTGCTTTGCCCTCTAAAGTATCTTGCTTCATATATATTCCACCTTCCTACTTGCTCAGTTTTCTGCCTAAATTTCATGAAACATACCAATTTTGTCTTTTATTCTCTGCATTTCATTATCCGCTTCAATGATAGCTCTTGCAGAATGAAGTAATTCTTCACTTATCTCATCATCCAGGCATTTCTTCAATTCCTTTTTTATAGCGAAGTTGATGTTCCAATGTTGCCCAGAAATCCATACCATTGGTTCGAATCTGTAATTCTACACGCATAGGTGTTTTACCCTTAGCAAAAAATACTGGTATTTCAACAATCATATGATAGCTTCGATAACCATTTGGTTTTGGATTTTTTATATAATCTTTTATTTCAATAACTTTAATATCATCCTGTTGGGTAATCAAATCTGATATCATATAAATATCGTCAATAAACGCACAAACTATTCGAACGCCTGCTACATCATTTAAATATGTCTGTATATTTTCTGTTGTAAAATCATGTCCCATTTTCTGCAATTTATTGTAAATACTATTGGGCTTCTTAATCCTTGTTTTTATAAAAGAAATAGGATTTCGATTGTTCTCAACTGAAAATTCATCATCCAAAACCTCAAGTTTAGTTTGTATCTCCCGAATAGCACAACGATACATCATCATTAAATTATAAAATTTTGTAGCATTATTTAAAAACTGTAGTGATTCCGGACTGTCCATCCAGAGTTTTGTTACTTCATCCTTTGTCATGGTACTTTCCTTTCTACTTCATCTTTAATTGATATATAGATATATCCAAGTCTTGTGAAGTGCACAAGCGCTGGAATCTTCACTCTGGAATCTTCTGGTCTTCCCATAAGCATTATAACCTCCAATACGTCATCTGTTTTTCTTTCGAGGATCTGTTGGCTTTACCGCATCTTTTGGTATTAGCCAAGTCTTTCCCTTTTTCTCTGCTCCAGGCACTCTTCCCTGGCTACATAAAAGAGAAATTCTTCTAGATGAAATTCCCCATATTTTTGACATTTCGATCGTTGTTATATAATCCATAATTTTCCTCCAAACGATACAACAAGCCTATTATAAGTATATTCTTTTATCGGAATAGTTTCAACCAAAATTAAGTTTTCTTCTAGGTTGTTTGATTTGTTATTGTTTTCTAAGATTTTCACAAAAACACCTGGTAAATAATCTTTTAAAATCATCTACCAGGCTTTATTGTTTATCTTACACCCAAATCAGCCCCTCTCTCCAGCTTATCTTTTCCCTGCTTTTCCTGGATAATTTTCTTATTGATTTCCAAGCGTTCATGGATTGATGGTTTCTTCTCTTTTCCCGTCATTGCTCTCTTTTGTGCTACTGGCTTTCTTTCAGCTTTCCCTGCGTCCTTAACTGCTGTATTTGCTTCAACGCCGGCTCTTGACACAGCTTCTCTGCTCTCATTTTTCTCTGTCACCTGCTGTTCTCGTCTCTCCTTCACACCTTTTTCTTCCAGACTGCAAAAACTCTGCAAATACGGCAGAACATGATTCTGCATATCCGTCAGATCTTCCATATACTTCTGATACTCTTCATTACCTTTTCCTTGCTGATAACTAATCCAGCTTTCATCTGTCAATTTCATTTCATTCTGCATCTTTAACTGACTGATGATACCACCGTTTCCGGTACCAATCTCTATCTTACCTTGAAAATGGTGCAGCATCTTATCACCCTTCTCAGCATAATATACTGTAAAAAACATCTGTGCTGTCGTTTTTGGTTCGTTGGTGTTTGGATCACGGTCAGCATACCAGGCTTTGTCCTGTTCTACGGTTTTGGAATCCAGATCAGATAACTTTTGACATCTTGGACTCCCCAACTCACTTTTCTCACAATAATTCACATACACCATCGGCTCCATATCTTTTGGAAGCTCCGGTTTATAGGCTTTCAGTCTTTCCATCAATACACCTGCACGAACAGACAGGTCGCATTCTTCGTCCACAATATCCTTCAGATAAGAAATATAAGAATGTGTATTGCCACTCTGCAAATCCAACATCACCTCTTGTACCGTATTTTCTCCCGGCTCCACATTATCTCGATACTCATACGGATCAAAAGCTTCTGCAATCTCATCCAATGCCTCTGCCAGCTGTTCTGTGGTCATCTTCTCTGGATACATTGCTTCTCGAACATCTCGCATCGGTACATACTTGTAGTCCGGCAATGCTTCATGAATTTTCTCAATTCCTTCCCGTACCAGTGCAAGCTCCTCATAAAACCGAACATCATCCATCAGATTCCCAAATACGGTATTTCCTTTTACGATTGCAAATTCGGCTTCATCATAGTAACTGTCTTCCGGATCACGATAGATAATTCCCATTGAGCATCCGAGATAAGCTGTTTCTGGATTCTCCCTATATTTTCATAGACTGCAGCTATCTGATTAACATCGGTACTTTTCATAAGCTCCCATATCATGGAACTCATCGCATTCTGCCGCAAAGTATTCCAGATACGGTTCTTTCTTCGGCGGCATATTATTGAGGACATTATCAATCATGTTATAATTCACCTCTTCCAGTTCCTCCACCTTTGCCAACGGCTTATATTCTCCCTGGCTGTTCTGAATCTCCGCCATTACAACCTCATCCATTTCTTCTACTTTTCCATCAGCTGATCATAATCTCCACGGATGCGTTCTCCAGTCCAGCCTTCGTCTTCCAGAAGTTCCTCTGCCACTTCTTTAATAGAAATTTCATCATTTTCATAGACGCCACCATCCATCAGACGGAAATCTTCATCGTAAAAGGAATAATCGTATCCTTCTTCTGTTCTCTGAATAGCAAAGTAACGTTCTCCTACCTCATATGCCAGTTCACTAAGAACCTGTTCTTCCAGATTCAGGAAAGAATCCAGTTGTTCAAAACTGATACTGTCTACAAAATGAGCTGTTACTTTTTCCCGTCATTCAGAACTACGATATCACTGACAGACAGGGAATGTCCTCGGAAGTCTTCCGGTCTGTCAATGTTGAACCTTTCAAAATATCTTCCAGTGACATATTTCCCGATAAGTCTCCAACATAGACCAGCTTATAATCTTCTTTTTTTATCTGCATACCATGACTTTCAATAAAGCGCATATTCATAAATGCATAGTTTTCGCCCGGTGAATCATCCTTGATCTGATAAATACCAAAGGTTCGCCTAGTTCCTAACAACAGGTTTGCCTCTTTCAAAGACTGAATCTGTGGATATTTCTGCATTTCCCATTCCAGGTTACGGAAACGCTCCAGTTCTGCCATGGACATCTGATAATGCTCCGGTCCTCGTTCAATTTCCATGCGTTCCGTGACATAGATCGGTGACGAAAAATTAGTGATCAGATAGATATCTGCTCCGGCATCGTATAATTTCAGTGCTTCTTCCTGATCAATGACACTCATAGGCTCCTGAAATGCTCCAAAATCTTCATCTGCATAATCCAGATCCTGATCCCTTATCCGTTCCCACATCTGTGATTCCATGCCAAACAGCCCTTCGTGTGCCTGTATCATTTCTTTACTTGCATACTCTCCCTTACCGCCATCGCTGCCCAGGCAATAAATCTTAGAACCCATTCTGTGATAATCCAAAGCTGCTTCTTTTCTGAGCGGCACCATGTCTTCTGCTGTATATCCATAATCACGTAATTCCAGCTTACCTATGGTTGGATCTGGTAGGTCCTGAATATCCATTTTTGCATCATCCAGAAGTTCCTCTACTTTATCTTCATCTGCCTGATTGATTGCATCTGTCAGATTTCTTACCAACGTCCTTACTTTCTCTTCCTCGCCAATCAGATTTGCATATTCAAAAATCTGTTCCTTTACATCCGCTGGAATCTCTATTTCCATGTGTTCTGCACGGTCTATCTGTTCCTGCGTATATTCCTGCATTTTCTGCGTTTCTTTTCCTGATATCATATTTCTCGCCATTCAAATTCCTCCTGTGTTCTAAAAAATGGCATAACCGGCAGAACCTTCTTTCTACCAAATTATGCCATCTTTCCTGTTTACTTATTCCAAACCGAAGTCCCGTTTTCTGGTTTCCTTGCCAGTTTCACTTTCCCGTTGACTCTTTTCTTTATAAATCTGCAGTTTCTCATGGATAGAACCTCGTGCCGGTCTTTCTTCTTTCTCTTTTGATTCCGACTGCTCTGTTTCTGTATCTTCCCGCTCATCCATATTGAGAAGTGCATTTAACTCTGACAGTCGCTCCAGTTTCTGGTTCAACTCCTCTTCTTTTGGAAATGGCTTTCCAACTTCCTCTTTGGCATTTGCCATCTGCTCCTGTACCGTTTCCAGCCGTTGTTCTGCTTCTGCCAGTTTCTCCGGATAACTTTCTAAAAGATTATTGATACGAGTGATATTTCCCAGGGCATCGGCTCCCAACCGAACTTTAGCTACCGATTCATGCTTTACAGACAGGATAAACTCTTTGCTCCAGCTGTCGAATTGGATTCTCATGTTAAATCCCTGATAACTTCCAATGTCCATAGCTGCATCTACAGACTTAATGTCTTTGCAGACCGCCAGAAGTGCCATACCTGCCTCTTTCTTTTCTGTGAACACTTTGCCACTGATTTCCATAGAAAACTGCTCTGGATCTGTGATTTTATGCTCAGAAAAATGAGCGATATCTGCCTTATAGCTGTCAATAATCTCCGTCAGTTTTGCAATCTGTTGCGGGAAATTCCTCGCAATGTCATCTTCCAAACGGTACTGATTATTCATGTGGTTGGCTTTTAAAAGTTTCAACTTTGCCACGTCCACATCCAATGCCATCTTCTCTTTTACTGCCGGATTTCCGGTTGCAAGTGCTTTGACCTCTGCATAGGACAGTGCCGCTTCATCCACATCTTCGCAACTTCTGACCGGTGCTTTGCTCGTCATAATCTGGGAGATGAACTTCTGCTTGTTCTCGATCAACTGCCACATATAACTGTCGAATGTGGATTCTGTTACATACCGGAAGATATGAACCTTTTTATTATGGTTTCCCTGACGGATAATACGTCCTTCCCTCTGTTCCAAGTCAGATGGTTTCCAACCAATATCCAGATGATGCAGGGCAATCAAACGATCCTGCACATTGGTTCCTGCACCCATCTTTGCTGTTGAGCCAATCAAAAAACGAACCTGCCCGGATTTCACTTTTCCAAACAGCTCCGTCTTTTTTGCTTCTGTATTTGCATCATGAATAAAAGCAATCTCTTTTTCCGGTACACCTTTCTCCATTAGTTTCTGCTTCAAGTCATCATAAACATTAAAACTGCCATCGCCTTTCGGTGTGCTCAAGTCACAGAAAATCAACTGTGCGGATTTCTGTGCTGCTGTGTCTTTCCATATTTCATAGCTTTTCTCTGCACAAACTGATATTTTACTTTCTGGATTATCTGGCAATAATTCATTCACCAAACGCTGGTCCAATGCTAACTTCCTTCCGTCATTGGTGATTTTTAGCATATTATCGACCGAGGCATCTACCCCTCCGTTTCTGACAACTTCTGCACGTTCTCCAAGGCTTTCTACGATTTCTTTCTGCTGTTCCGTTGGTTTCAGCACCACTGTTTCATATTCCGCTTCCGGCACTGGAAGCTTTAATTGATCGGAAGTCTTGATATCTGCAATCTCCTTGAACATATTCATCAGTTCTGGGATATTATAGAATCTGGCGAATCTTGATTTTGCTCGATATCCAGTTCCTTCGGGAACGAGTTTGTCAAGATGATTTTTGCAAATTTTCTAAATTCAAATAGTTATCTGCTGAAAAATCTCCCAACATCTCGTGTCTGCATATTTCTTGAAATACCGTATTCAAAGGCTTCTTTGCTCTTTCCGATTGCTTCACATTGACAATAAAAGTTGTTTTGCCTATTCGTGTTGTATAAGATAAAGTGTTTTCTTTCATATAGTCCGTTTCTCCTTTTCATAAATTGACTGTGGGGCATTCCGTTTGGAACACCCCACAAATACATCTGCTTCATCTGAACATATCAAGAAGTCATTAAGTCGTGAGTGTAATGGAAATGGTTATCTTTCCATACCACGCTTGTTTCTTCGTGCCTTGATACGCTCCTGTCTTTCTTTTTCCCTCGCTTCTTTTTCGGCTCGTTCCTGTGCTTCCTTAAAAGAAAAAAGGTGCTTCACTTTTTCGGTAAAAAGTTTAGCAACTTCGGGGAAATGTTCCAACGCTTCAAGAAAAGGTCTGCACTTTTCTTTCAGTTCGTTGTATTTGGTTTTCATTCGTTCCAGTGCGTTTGCACTGTCCATATATTTCTGTCGGTAATAGGTGGCACTTTGCTCAAATTTCTTGATTTCCGCACGACTGGTAATGCCCTCTTTGGCAAGGGCAGTCAGTTGGGAATAATCCTCCTTGGAGATTGCCATTTTACCTGTGATTGTTTTCTGCCCCATACTGTCAATTTCGTTTAAGGTTTTTGAAATATGACGGGCAGGCTCATACTTAACCTGTTCCTTTTGAATACGCTTCTGCAACTTCTCCAATCGTTCTTTGTCCTGTTGGATTTGATATTGCAGGGAAGTTAAATGCTCTGCTGTACTTCCGTATTCGCCACGCTGAAAGCCTTTGAACCCTTGTTCCGTCATATAGTTAAACAGTTCATCTTGCAGTATGCTGTATGAAGCTCGAAACATCGGCTTGCCGTTCTTCTTTAACAACGGATTTCCTTTTTCATCGGTCATCGGAATATCCGATTTCCATTTCTTTGAATGGCTTATCTGATTGACCACTTCCTTGACCGTTCCACGCAGTTTTTCGTCTTTGCAACGCTTGCTCCACAGGATTTCTTTCTCCACAACAGGCAGAACCATTGTGTGAAGATGATAATGGTAAACCTCTTTTCCCAGTTCCTCGGTTGCGGCTACATTGATTTCATCAGCGTGCATTACTGCCGATATTACATTATCAGCACCGAATTTTTCTTCAATGAAATGATAGGCTTCTTCATAAAACTGCTTTGCGTATTCATAGCCACCGTTACGCTCGAAGTACATCGTGTTCACATCAATCACAATCTCATCAAACAGCGTTGCGTCTTTCCTCAACCCTCGAAGCGATACCATACCGTCTGTTTCCATCTGCTTTAACTGTTCCATATAGGTCGGGGCAGTCGGCTTTTTGAAATGCACATTAAAGGGTATTCGCTCTACAATTACATTCATATTTTCGTAGGTTTCATTCTTGCGTTCGTTGTGCCTTTCCGCCTTGCTCACATCAGAAGCGGTGTACTGTTTTACCCTTGCACAACTCATATCCGCCTTGTCGGTTTTTGTCATTTTGCTCTCCTTTCTCGGCAGGGGCGAAGCCATTACACAACATTCTTTGAATGTGTGTAACCCACTATGACACTTTCAGACTTCGTCTGCAAAGATGTCGTGGGCAAGGGAGTTCCCCCTTGACCTCCTTTTGATACCTCCATCATAAAAACAGACTGTCCTCCCATCAGACAGCCTGCATTTATTCTCTCGGTATATCGCCCATCGGCAAAGACCAGTACCACAGAAAGCCTTTCTTTTTGGAGATAACTCCTGCTTTCTTCTTTGCCTTTTTGATGGTCGATTTCTTGAACCCTGCGGCTTCAAGTCTTTCTTCGCAATCCGAAGAAAGCATTTCTCCGTCTTTCAGAATTTCCAAAAGAAATTCTTTCGCCTTGATTTCCTTTTCGTTCGGTCTGCCCATTTTAGGGGCAAGGGACTGGAACGCTTCTTCTGCTGTCATTTCCATTTCAGAGATAAAGTCCACGCCCTTTTCTGCCACCTCAAAGAGAATTGCCGAGCCTGTCGGGGCAAGGTTTGATTTCACCTGCACCATATATCTTTCCGCAGGTGCTTCCTTGTTCGGTGTGCGTGTGATTGCAAGAATACTTCTTGCAGCACCCGCAATATCAATCGAACCGTTGGTGCGATAAAGAGGGTTGGTATCTCTCATCTTGTTCATATGAGCGATAATCACAATGGCACAGCCAGTATTCTTCGCAACCGCAATCAGATGATTAAACTCTGCTCGTGTTTCGTTGGCATTGTTCATTGAACAGTTCTCTCCGATATAGGAACTCATCGGGTCAAGAATTAAAAGTTTTGCGTGATACTTTTCGATTGCTTCAGCAATACGGTTATCCCCAAAGGATAAAGATTTTTCATCTTCCTTGATGAAGATAAGGTTTTCTCCGTCTCCACTGGCAGAATTAAATCGGGGTACTACCGTATCGTCTGCGTCATCTTCCGTTGTCTGATAAATGATAGTCATAGGTTCTGTTTCTTCATCGGTAAAGGGCAAGGCTTCTCCTTTTGAAAGCAGGGCGGCAATGGAAAGCATTAACTTACTTTTTCCATCGCCCGGATCGCCCTGCAACAGCGTAACTTTGCCGAACGGAATATACGGATACCACAGCCATTTCACTTCTTTCGGTTCGATTTCACTTGCCTTGACAACTTCAAGAGGTACATTTACATTCATTTCATTTTCCATTTTCATCATTATTCTTTGTTCTCCTTTTTGATAAATATTTAGGGCAATGCACTACGATACAGCGGAAACTCTGCTTGCAGTCATTACTGCATTTTCTGCAAAGTTCGTTGTAGGTAATGCGATTTCTTTCATTCAGAAACAACGCCCACTCTTGTTTCCGTTTCTTGCTCATCCTCGGCATATCAATCCTCCTTTCCGCCTGAAAACAAAAAAACCACAGGGAAGATACTTACTGCCTTGTTTCTGTCATTTTTCGGGGCGAAAATCGGGCAAAATTGCCTTTCTAAGCCTTTCAAAAAATCACACAAGGTATTCGTACTAACCTGTGGTTATGTATGAAATTGTAGGTTTTGGGTAACAAAAAACACCGTATTTCTACGATGTTTTTGTCTGATATATTTTTTGTGTGAGGCGATATAATGGGTAACTTTTCAGTTTTTCATTTGGCATCGCAGGTGTTACTCGCCTATTTTTTCAAGCATTGTATCATAAATTGCTTGAGTATCTTCGACATCGTTCATTCCAATAACAAGGGTTTTCGTTCCAGATGTTAGTACAACAAATTCTTTGGCACCCGTATATGCGTACAAGGTATAAGAACCAAACTCGTCATTCTGAAAAATGCCCATCAACAATCTTGCCGAGCCAAACCCGTTTGTTCGTACTCCCACATCTAAATCTTTGCGATACTCGATGGTATCTACCTCGGAATAATCAATCTCTAAATCTGACCAATAAGTTGCATTGATGGTAAACGAGGTGTCCTCACAATGAACTTCTATATTACCTGTAAACATCAAAACTGCAACGCCAATGAGAATGATAGGTACGATGATAGCGGATATTTTAACTGCAATCTTTTCTGCTTTGCTTCGTGGTGGTGTAGTATATACAATACCTTCTTTTTGATGTTGCTTATAAATGTAATAGGAATAAACAATAGGAACAATCACCATAACGGCAATCACGCAGACCATAATCCACACCATTGCTGTAAGTGGGAGGAAAACTGAAAACAGCATAATCAGTCCGCCGACAACCCAGACCTTACCGCCAAATCTATGTGTTTTATTCCAATTCTCCTCGTTATTCAAGGTCCAAGAAATCTTGATACCCAGCGTTCTGTTTTGCTTAACTTTGGGTAAGTAATTGCCTATAAAGATGAACATTACTCCGAGCAGAGCAGGCACAAAAACTGCTAAATCAAATTCTTTTCCAAATGCAGTACGATACATTATTCCATTTGTGAAAAGAGATACAACAGGCAAAATCCAGAAAATCATACCTAATGCCTTGGGATTCTGCTCTTTCTGCTTCTTGTCAAAAAGTGTAAACAACAAGCAAACAAAATGCAATATCAAAGTAATGGCTGGCAAACCGAAAACAGCGAAAACCTTTCCGCTGAACCCATCAGCATTTCCATCTGCTCCCCAGTGGGTTGTCATAGTATCAGGTAACTTATCCCACATAATGAGACCAAATATCATCGGCAGTAAAATAATGATGGATGAAATTATGATTCTTGATTTATTCTTTTTAAGCATTGTCGCCATCTCCTTTCAAAGCTGCAATCCAAAGCATTGTTTCCTCCAAAACAGAGGTGTTAATTTCGTAGAAAATGAATTTTCCCTCTCTTGTATCTCTGATTAAATCAGCATCTTTCAGTACCGATAAATGTCTTGAAATAGATGGGGCTGTTACGGAAAAATGCTCGGTAATTTCACCCGCTGACATTCGCCTTTTTTTCAGCATATTCAGAATTTCACGACGAATCGGGTCAGCAAGAGCTTTTAGTGTCTGCTGTAATCCCATTTATACAACCTCCTTTAACAATTAACCTAATTGTTAATTATTATTATATGCACAAAGCAAGTATTTGTCAATAGGTTTCACTGTCTTTGTTTGTAGCTTTTTTATGAATATCGACTCTGTAACGCTCAATTCCTAAAAATCGGTGGGGTGGTATGTTGATACCCCTATGTATGTTTTTAGCAGTCAAAATAAGTATTTCATTGTAGCTACTTCCATTACACTCACGACTTAATGACTTCTTGAATACTTTCAAAAAGAAAACTGCCATCAGTTAAGACAGCAGTTCCTTTTCGGTTGGTATGCTATTAAGAATACACAATATCGTTCAATACAATCTCGTCTGCACAGGCTCGGATATTATTCATCAATCCGACCCATTTCATCATATCCTCCGCTTTCAGTTGTTCCGTCACACCTTGTTTTCTTGCCATCCCCTTTATCAGATACTCCGCCATATTACACGCCGAAGTATCAATTTCAGTAAGGTGTTCATATAACTTTCCGCTTGTAAGCAGATTGAAATATAAGACTTTCTTGTGTTCCCTTAAATATCTTTCCCTCATTCTTCCGTATTTTGTGAGAGCAGGGGGTTCTTCGTTTTCTATCGTCAAGCAGGGATAGTAATAATCTCCGATGAGTTCGTACTGGATACCGGTTCTTTCATCTGTGATAAATCGTTGCATTTTGATTTCTCCTTTTGCTTCTTATGGTAAAATTCCAAAGATTTCTCGTTATGGTTCTGCTTTTGACATTCCTCGGAACATAATTTCTGCTGACTGTGTGTAGGCCAGTAGGTACTGCCACACACAGCACAGACACGCTGACGATAATAATGATTTCCTTTTTCTGCTTCTCTGTCGGCTTTTGTCTTGTCCTGCCTTGCCTGATAGCAACAGTCCTTTGAACAGAAAATCTGTCGGTTGCTTGTAGGGATAAATTCTTTTTGGCAATGAGGACATACCTTTGTCTTGACGATTTCTCCACCGTTTTCAGCGAGTTTTTTCGCCTTTCGCTTCTCTCGGTAGGCTTTTTCACGCTCACGCTGTTTTGCCAATCGTTCCGCTTCTATCTGTTCTTCCTGTGCCTTTATTTCAGCAAGTTCTTCTTCCGTATAGGCAATATCGACCTGCCCGACATAGTTGAAATAAATATCAACCTTTTGTGTCCTTGCTTTTCCCACTCCCTCTGCTTCATAAACCACAATCTTGTCAATGAGTTCGGCAAACATCAAATCGGATATTTCTGTCGGCTCTTTGCACTTGCGTATCAAGGAAATGAAATGCTTAATATCAACCGTATTTGCCTTTTCTTCGGTCAGTTCCTTTTGCATTTCCTCAATCTTCGTTTCCAGTTCAGCCTGCTCGTCATCGTACTGCTTCATCAGTTGCTTATACTGTCTTTCGGGCAGTAAACCCGATACAAGATTTTCATACAAACCACGAATAAGTTTGGATAGTTCATCGTATCGCTTTTGAAAACGGTGCAATTCCGATTTATTCTGCTTCGGCTTTTCTGTCTGCTTCTCATTCCAAAGTTCTTGAAGTTCCTTTGCAAAGGCTTCTTCGTCATTCAGAACAAATTTTGATAATCGTTTTACAGCCGATAATATCAAGGCTTCAACATTATCAACACTAATCGAATGGGCAGTACAAGAGTTTACTTTGCTTGCATATCCACCACAACGATAAGAATACTGCACCGAACGGTCTTTTTTGCTGTAATGCGTTTGCAGTGTCATTCTTCTGCCACAATCCGCACAGTACAGATAACCGCTTAAACGATTGTTATGCGTACCTTTTGCCGCTGTTCTGTTCGCTCGTTTCTTTCGCTTCTGAACGCTGTCCCAAAGTTCCTGCGAGATGATAGGCTCGTGCGTATTATAAAATACATACTGTTCATCTTCATCGGTATTCTTTCTTTTGTGCAGTTTGAAATTGGTGCTGACCGATTTACGCAAAACAGTATGACCGAGATATTCCTGTCTGCTTAAAATCGTTCTTATGGTTGACATTCCCCAAGTATATGGGTCTGAAAACTTCGTTCCATTATACTGCTCGGGGTGATATTCCTTTGCGTGTGCTGCCGGAATTAAAACTTTTTCTTCGGTAAGCAATTCAGCGATTGCTCTCGGACTTTTGCCCTCGTTGGCAAGCAGAAAGATACGCTTTACCACCTCGGAAGCCACAGGGTCAACGACAAGCGTTTGTTTATCGGTTGCCAGTCGGTTATATCCATAGGGAATAGAACCGCTACAACGCTTTCCGTCTTTCATACGGGCATCAAACACAGCCTTGATTTTATTGCTTGTGTCTTTGGCGTACCATTCGTTCATTATATTCAAAAACGGGGCAAAGTCATTATCCGAAGCATTGTTGCTGTCGATACTGTTATTTATCGCAAGAAAACGGACATCTTTCTGTGGAAACAGAACTTCCGTATAAAAGCCGACTTGCAGATAGTTTCGCCCCAATCGGCTCATATCCTTAACGATAATCGTTGCGACATTTCCTGCTTCTACTTCTTTAATCAACTCTTGAAAACTCGGGCGATTGAAATTCACACCCGAAAAACCATCGTCAGTAAAATGGCGAATATTCGTGAACCCATTTCTGCGAGCATAATCTTCCAAGTATTTCTTTTGGTTGGTTATTGAATTTGACTCACCATTGAGGTCATCATCTCTTGATAAACGCTCATAGAGTGCTGTAATCTTTGAAGTCCTTGACATTCTCTTATCCTCCTTTCTTTATGTAATCTGATTTAGCATTACAGGAATTACTCCCTCTGTAGGAGAAAATAGGGGTACAAAGCGGAACTGATTTTCAAAAATCAAAAAATTTTTGAAGTTCTGAAACCGACTTTGATAACCTATTTTCAATTTAGGGCTAACGCATTATCGTCCTACTAAAGTATAGCCCTCGGTGCAAGTTCGATGCTCGACAACTTCTCCAAAGGTAGAAGCCCAGGAATCAAACAGTCCAAGTCCCATATTTTGTAATTTGCTGTTCTGCAGATACCGCTGCATAACATATAATTCCGTCATGCTGTTGCTGATTGGTGTGCCTGTAGCAAAAGTAATGCCTTTTCCTCCGGTAATCTCGTCCAGATACTGACATTTATTGAACATATCTGCGGATTTCTGTGCTTCGTTCTGTGCAATCCCGGCTACATTTCTCATTTTTGTATAAAGAAACGCATTTTTATAGCTGTGTGCTTCATCTACATACAAATGATCCACGCCCAGTTCTTCAAACGTAACTACCTGATCTTTCTTCTCTTTCTGATTCAGTTTTTCCAGCCTTGTCTGCAGTGTCTTTCTGGTCTTTTCAATCTGTTTGACGGTATAACGCCCACCGTCCTGTTCATACCTTGCACTCTGGATTGCCATTTCCAGATCATCAATCTGCTTCCGCAGCATAGCTTCCTGCCTCTCATCAGAGATTGGAATACGCTCAAACTGGGAATGTCCAATGATAATGGCATCATAATTCCCCATAGCAATTCTGGCACAGAATTTTTTTCGGTTTGCTGGTTCAAAATCTTTCTTGGTTGCAACCAGGATATTGGCTCCCGGATATAACTGTAGGAATTCTGCACCCCACTGCTCCGTCAAATGGTTTGGCACGACAAAGAGATTCTTCTGTGATAATCCCAGTCTTTTACTTTCCATTGCCGCCGCTACCATTTCGTAGGATAGCGATAGGTAATCCTTTGGGCGGGATATGCAGCCGCAGGCTGCATATCCGTTCCTCCAGATTTTCCCCCGCTCCAAACCGTGCGTGACAGTTTCCCATCACACGGCTTTCCATCGTCAGCACTTTTTATGACAATCTATACATCAAACAGATTTGCCCTTTAGAAAACGAGTTCCAGCATTTCTGCCATCACACGAAGTTTATTGAGCTTTGCCAACTGCTTTTTATCCAGGTTTAGCACTTTCAGATATTTTCGGATGGTGCGCTCATTACTGGAATGAATGAGAATGTGAACCACAGCGGAGACAATAATCAGGTTTTGGTAGCTGTCATTGCCCCCAAGCACCAATGGCTTTTTGTGGTGACAGTCCACTTGCTTTGCTTCCAGTTCCACACCGGAGACGGCACATTTTCCTTTCTGTGCAACATAGAGCGCAATGCGGTTATCGTTGTATTCCACACTTTGCTTACCGCATGGATTGTTCATCAGATGATAGAGTATTGCCATATTGATACCAGCAAGATTCTTATGAATCTCAACCCGTCCTTCTGGCGTGTACTTGTTTACCCGACTTTTCTTATCCATAGGTACTCTATGCTGAACATAGGCAATCGGGACGATGGCATGACCATTCAGATAACGCACCTCCCGGCTTGTGCCGTATTTCTCCTTGATATACCTGTTTGTGATTTGACCTTTCTTTTGCAGTCTGTGCTTCAATCTGTTGTAAAGGCTCTTTTTGACATCGAAAGCGATTTTGTGAAAGTCAATATTCACATGGGTTGCAATGCTGTAATAGTTATGAACGCCCATGACATAGGAGTTGTATTTCTGTATCAGACGATATTCCATTCCTGGGTCATAGGTCTGCCGTATCTGCCCAATGATTTCCTTGCTTTTCTCCCGGATTTTCAACAATGCCTTATCCTTGATATGTGCTTCTACTACATACCTTGGTTGTCCATCTGGCTTCTTTCCTTTTGTTCGAACTTTCAGCTTAAAGCCCAGAAACTCGGAATAATGGCGTTTCAGATTTACGATTTTCGATTTCTCCGGGCTGGTTTCCAGTCCCAGACGTTCCCAAAGCCATTGTTTCGTTGCCTCGAACAGCTTGACTGCATCTGACCGCTTTTTACAGAAGATTTTGAAATCATCTGCATAGCGGACAACATAGCACTCTTTCAGATTCGTGTAGTTACGCAGAGTACGGATGGTACTGCTTTTGTCGGGAGTTCCATTCGCATAGATTCTGTGTACATAGTTCCTTTGGGTGGGCATTTCCTCCCACTGGCTGACAATCCACCAATCCAGTTCATTCAGGACGATGTTTGACAACAGTGGGGAAATGATACCGCCCTGTGGCGTACCCTTTGCGGGAAAACCGATTCCAGCCACTTCTGCCTTTAGCATGGCAGAAATGATAGACAGCAGCTTTTTATCCCTAATTCCGAGTGTCCACATCTGCTTCAGCAGTTTTCCGTGGTTCACATTGTCAAAGAAAGACTTGATATCTATATCAATGACATAGTGGCAACCTACGTTCTGTATCATTCTCTCCGCTTGGGCAATGGCATTTTCTGCACTGTGGTTTGGTCTGAAACCATTGCTCCGCTTGAAGAATTTTGCTTCACAGATAGGTTCTAATACTTGCAGAATACATTGCTGAATGAGCCTGTCCATAATCGTGGGTATTCCGAGGGGACGGGTTTTCCCGTTATCCTTTGGTATTTCCACTCTGCGGACAGCATTAGGAATATACCAGTCCAGCTTGCGCTGAACATGGGCAACTAAGGCATTTTCGTTCCACTTGTTCAAATCGCTTATTGTTTTATTATCCACACCCGCCGTCCGACTGCCGCTGTTCTTTCGGATATTTCTATATGCCAACTTGATGTTTTCAGGGCGTTTTATCAGTTCCACAAGATTGCAGAACCGCTGCCCCTTGACACTTGCGGCATACAGTTCGTCAAGAACGAGCTGCATATCGTAGTATTCGGAGTTGCGGATTTTCTGTTTCTTTAAGGGTTTCTTCTTGTTTGCCAAAGTCAGGTACTTTCCTTTCTTTCGAGAGGATTTCGCTTTTCTTAGTCATACTCGAACCTTTGTGTCTGTATAGTTTTCAATTTATTGATTGCTGACGACTAATGGCCATCCCTCCACCGTATTTCTACGGCTTCAACGGTACTGTGCCATCTCTCTCAACTGGATAAAGGATTGTTATACGCAATACGCTTTCCAATCCAACACCTCATAGCCTGTAACCGGCTCCGTGTTCCAGCCTTTCCACGTTCCAATACTCCTATCTGTACATATCTGCCCTTAGGTGTCCCTCTGAGCCTGTATGCTGGGCGGTGCCTGTAACACCGCAAGGACTTTCATAGTAAAAATTCTTACTCATCCTCACATACTTCCGTAATCGGAAAGGAGCATTTCTGCTCCTGCGCCTTTTAGACCCGTACATTCGGGATTTCGTCAGTCATCCATGACATTCTGACCATAGGCAGTTTATAGACCTCCGGCGTATCATGCACATATCCCACCTCTGGGACACTTTCCACGGCATAATCCGTTTGGGTGCATTTCCGCCGACTTTAGCGAGCGTTATACCGTAGCCCTTGTTACAGAGGACTGCCGCATATCGCAGTTTATAAGGTAGGCGTTTCAGGGCGTTACCCCATCATTCCACCTATCGGAATATTAGTTCTCCAAGTCTTTTCAGGGACTCCTTTCAAACCCCGATTCTATTGTTAGCTGACTTGTGCGTAACCTTTTCAGTTACGAACGTGTCGCACTCTTCCCAGCTCCTACTACATGTGCCAGAAGCACATTGTCTCCGTAAAGCTGGTGTGCAACTGCATTTTTCTGGTGCGGACGAAGTTCTATTTCCGGATTCATTCCTGGGAAAGTCAAATGACTGCCATCATATTCACGGGGACGGATGCTATTAAATCGTTCATTGTACACCTTTACCAGTCGTTCACGCCTCTGCTGATCTTTAAAAATCCAGTCTTTAAATGCTGCTTTCATGGCATCCTGCTTCTGCGATGCCAGCATGGTTTCTTTCTTATTGAGGACACGGATTTCATCACCATTCTCATTGACACTCTTATCATAGATGCGTACATCTTTCAGGTTCAGGGTATCTTCCAGAATCTTATAGGCATTTGCTCTCTCAGTTCCATACGTTGCATAGGCAAACGCATTTCTTGGACTGTCGGCATTCTTTCCTGTAATCCTCCACTCACCATTTACCTCAGAGAATTTTACCTGTATTTCCTTCTGTGCAAGATACCATGGCGTATGAAGCAGTTCTACCATAAAATCCTGATAATCCGAAGGTTCAATCCAGGTGGCTCCAACACGTACCTCAATCTCAGATGCTTCCAGATCTCTTGGCTGAACCGCCTCCAATGCACGGACATTCGGTGTAAATTCCGGGTGACTCTCGGCAAAGGTTCTCGCAGTGTTTAATTTATCTCTGACGTTTCCAGACAGATATTCATCTCCGCTTTCCCACTGGTCTGTCAGTGGATTTTTGAAGATAACTCCAACCAGCTCTTCTGTGATTTTCTCTTCGGTCTTTCCGGTCAACTGTGCCATATATGGAAGATCTACTTTAGCCTTTTCATTTAGGGACAGAGCAAGTGCTTCTGTGGCTGTCTCCACACTTGTCACAGCGACCGCCTTTTTAATGGTTCGTTTGGTGAACATGTCCGCTTTCCGCTTCAATGTTCCATCTTCATTCAAGTCTTCCAGGGAACACAGCAGACAATAAGAAGAGTCATCAGAAAATGCACGTTTGTTAGCATTACTTCCAATAACTCCATACTTTGCTGTGTAGGTATCATACACCTGATTCAGTTTTTTCTGCTGTTTCTGGATTTCTTCATCTGTGACGTTTTCCTCCATCTGCAAAGCGATCAGCTCTCGGACAGTATCACGGATTGCAACCATCCCTTTTACACGTTCTGCAGTAGCGGCAGGCATTTTCACCTGATTCATCAAAGAGTTGACACGGTAATATACCTGATCATCTACCACCGTATAACTGTAATTTCGCACATTTGGATCTGCTGGAATACTCTCTGGCATCTCATCCAGTTCTGTCTCCACATCTACTGCCGGTGCCATGCTTCCCTTGATGTGTTTTACAGCTTCTTGTAACTGTAATTCCAAATCAGCTCCTTCCATTGGAGCACATGTTGTTTCCATACCATACGGACCGGACACTTCTTTCATCTCACCCAGAATCATTTCCGGATGCTGAACAAAATACTTATTAATGGTAATCCCTTTTGCATCACTCTCCAAATTCACCCAGTCTGGCATCTCTTTGTGAAACTCTCACGCTTCTGGAAATAAAATATCAGCACTGACTTCTGTTCCCGCATTTGCCTTAAAAGCTGTGTTCGGCAGTCGGATTGCCCCCAGCAAGTCTGCACGCTCTGCCAAATATTTCCGGACTTCCGGTGATGCCTTATCCATAGTTCCCTTTGTTGTGATCAAAGCTGCCACACCACCCGGACGCAACTGATCTATAGTCTTGGCGAGAAAGTAATCATGGATCATGAAATTGTAGCGATCATACTGACGGTCATTGACCTTGTATGCACCAAATGGCACATTTCCAATCGCCACATCAAAAAAATCATTAGGATAATCTGTCTTCTCAAAACCTTTGATCTGAATATTGGCATCTGGATAGAGTAGCTTTGCAATTCTACCGCTGATACTGTCCAGTTCCACACCATAGAGTTTGGACTGATTTAGATTTTCTGGAAGCATTCCAAAGAAGTTCCCGACTCCCATAGACGGCTCCAGGATATTTCCTTTTGTAAATCCCAGATTCTCCAACACCTGATACATACTTTCAATCACAATCGGCTGTGTATAATGAGCATTTAACGTGGAAGCTCTGGCTGCAGCATATTCCTCTGGTGTAAGAACCGTCTTTAATTCCAGATATTCTGTCTCCCATGCAGCTTTTGTCTCATCAAATGCATCTGCAAGACCTCCCCAGCCGACGTACCTGGATAAGATTTTCTGTTCCTCTGATGTCGCATTGCGGTTCTCATCCTCACATTTCTTTAACAGCTGGATAGCCATGATATTGGCTCGGAATTTCTCCTTCGGTGTTCCCTGTCCAAGTTCATCATCTGTGATACGGAAGTTCGTTGCTTGAATCGGTTCTGCTATTCCGTTAATCTCTTCCAAAGATTCTTTTTCTTCCGATACCTCAGCTTCTCCCGATAATTCTTTTTCTTTTTTATCATAATCTGTCCACACACGTTGAGAAATAGCAGTAAAATACGAGGACTCTTCCTCCATAATTTCTTCCCTGATTTCCCGTAATTCATCTAAGGTATCCGCATTTACAGTTTTGTTGTGATAATGATAATAAAGTACTTCTTGTCCGAGTTTTACATCCAGACGTTCCAATTCTTGTGTTGACATTCGATTCCAAATATCATCTTTTTCCGTATGAATCGTGAAACCTTCTCCATCATCATGATATTCTAATGTGTATTGAAGTCGATTCACTTCTCCCTTAACTTTGCAATCAAAATCATGGATTTCTTGTTCTGGTACCGGACATATATTCTGAATCAACTAATCTCAGATCCGTTATATCTTCCGCTGTAAAAGTATCCTGTTCCAGCTGTTCTCCTAACATCTGCTGTGCTTCTTCCAGGTCTGCCAGTCTTTGTGCTTCCTGTCGCTCTTCATACTTTTCCAATTCTTCCGGTGACAAATAATCATCTGTGCGGATTAACTGGCGGACACGTTCTGCAACCTTATTCCACTTTAATAAAACTTCTACCTCTGGATTGCCAATCTTCCCTTTTCCAAGCTTTAATCCTTTTGCATCGTGGGATGCGTCAGAAGCATCTGCTCCTGGTATTCCGGGTGAAGAACCACCTGTTCCATATTCATTTTTCAGGAACTCAGCTGCATCTTTCATATCATGGTGTTCCATGAAATACTCATAGATTCGGTTACGTCCTCCGGCAGTAATGCCGCCTCTTCTTAACACTGCGTCAATTTCATCCTGTGTGATAAAGGATAGCGCCGGTCGCTCTACCTTGAATTGCTGAGCCACCCAGGAAAAATCTCTCTGGAGGTCACGAAAACGCTGAAAATACACTGGATTGTGCTGAATTTCCCAACGATGATAATTACTCGGATTTTCATTCATATCCGCTTGTAACCATTCAAACTGCTGATAGATTTCTTTGTTGTCCTTCTGGATCTGGCCAGGCATTCCGAATGATATCCTGCCAATCCGTATAAGACCGGTATTCTTCCGTATTTCTATTTGTATCACGGAAATGGAGTGCCAGAAGATCTGTCATTTCTTTCTGTTCCTGCTCGATAGCATTATTGGAGATAAGATTATCAACATAATTTCCTTCCTCATACATATCCTGGATCCTGTCAGCAGCTTCTTCCCACGTAACGATACGGTCAAAATTTCTTCTTGCTGAGTCGCCTCGTCGGATACGGATACCATCGTTGTCGTACCAGATACTGATTTTCTGACCATCTATGGTAAACCTTTCCTCCAGTGCCATATTCCTCTTTCAGGAAGCTTTGCATTTCTTCATTATCCAGACCTTCGATCAATCTTGCAGTAATGTGAAACAGTGTATTTTTCTGTCCGCTTCCTGTTCTGAGAATATCGTCTACCACTTCATCCGAAATAAGAAAAGCGGCTGGCTGTTCTAATGCAGCTGCCGCTTTCCTTATTTCTCCTAACTGTTCCTCTTCTGTTGGGAACAGGCTTAACTGTAAATAATCTCCCGAATTACCAGTTCCTCTGCCTGTGCCTTGATCTGGTTCATGTGTCTGGTCCACGCCATTGTGTCTGCCATCTTGTCCGGTGCCGGATCTTTCTCCAGAAGTTCGTTCATCAGGTTGTCTACTCTCTGCCTTGCCTGACTGTCGATCTCCATCAGATGACTGTCCAGACGGTTCTGCAGTGTCAGAATATTGAACCTGGCTACCTTGTGGTTTCTCAGATACTCTTTCCTCATCATTCCATATTTCCCGATCGTTCCTCTCGTCTCTTCCAGGCTGATATCTGGAATCTGATACTCTCCGTTCTGGCTGTAACTGATCTCTCTCATAGTCTGTTTCCTCCTTATTTTCTCTATCTTCTGTATTATCCTCTGTGCTTTCACGAATTAACGTGTTAAACTCATTATAAGCTACTTCTTTTTCTTTTGCAACCGTTTTCAGGTCATTTTCCAGATCATTCAGAACATATCGTCCAATCTGCATCAGGACTGGTCTGCTGATCTCGTTGACTGCACTTCCCAGATGTCCTAACACTTTCAACTGATTGAAGTCCGTTATATGCCGAAAATCCTCTGCATCCAGATATTCCTGTACATCCAGTCCACACCTGTTTAGTAATACACACCAGACACTATTGGTCATCAGTTCTCGGAATTCTACTTCCTGATTCTGTTCGTCCAGTTCTTCCAAAAATGTCCCTGTCACATCCAGTCTCAGTTCTTCCAATGCATCTGGAAGCCATTCCTGCATACTCTCCTTCGCTGCCTGATGCAGACTTTCAGCAAGTCCTCCTTCTGTATCTTCCAGTGATAACTGCTCCTGCAGATAATCTGCCACCAGATGTTCTCCTTCTACTGGAAAATTCCATAACTGAGGATCCTTTCCAAGATTCCGCACTTTATAAGTGTCCTGCACATCAAATACATACCGAAGTTTTGTTTTCGGTCCGGAAGTATTGTCAATCAAGGCAATCCCCTTAGATCCCTTTTTGATCCATCGGTACATCTTCTGATTCCAGATTTCCATGGATGCTACGGCAGTTGCTTCCGGCCGCTGTGCATAAATTAAAAGCTGTTCTGGAAAAGTGTATTTGTACAGTCTGGATGCAGTGTTTAGGAACCGCATCCATTCCTGCGGACTGGCAGCTACATCTTTTGCCACCTCTTCCGTCAGCTGTTCCATTACATATAATTTATTTGCCATGTGCTACTCCTTTTCATAAAATCAGGGACTGCTTAGCACAGTCCCCTTAAAATCATCGTTGCTTCTCTTTATAATGCTGTGGCAAGATCTTTTGACTTATTCTTCGGCACTTTCTCTGCTTCTTTTGCCTTGATCTCTGCCTTGGCTTTCTCCAGCTTTCCGTGGATTCCACCTTTTACTTCTGCTTTTTCAGCTGTCTTTTTCCAGACGTGCTTCCCTACGTTCAGCATTTTCCATGACTGCTGTCTTTCCATCACAGAACTGAACCTTATCTGAACAGCTGTTCCTCTCTTTCTACCTGTGTCTCATTGACTTCTTTTACCATCGCATTTAATTCCGGGACCTGAAAAATTCCGTTATCAGGAATAATCAGCACTTCATGAATGGAAGATGGGATGACAAAGTAATCACTTCCCAGGCATTCCCCAATCTGTTTACGAATATCTTCCTGCAGTAACAGGGAAGCTCCATTCATCTTAGCTTTGTTTGTCAGACAGAACATTGGGTTTTCCATGGCTTCCATATCCATTTTTTCATTCAGCAGGTTTTCTGGTTCTTCACCAAAAATCATAGATTTGATAATCTCATTCATATCCATAAGTGTGACACCACGTTTTCGGTCTGCCGTCATTGCATCCGCTTGAATCTGTTCGGCAGATACTCCCCACTCGTTCATCAGAGAAACAGTTACCGGAATACTGCTGACTTCCTCTCCATTTTCCTCCAGATTTACTGCATAATAAGCTGCAAAATCTCCGTGTTCTGTGACTACTTTATCTGCAAGAAGATCGGTATTCCATTCCTTATCACAAATTCTCATCTGTAATTTGTCTTTCATCTTTTCATAATCCAGAATATCCGGAACTCCCATATCAAAAAATTCTGCTTTTCCCTGTGCCTCAATACGCATATCAGCTACATCACCAACACAAGAATCTACATCTTTTCCATGGATATATTCCTGGTAGAGGGAATCCAGATAGACTGTCGGTACGATTCTTTGATCTCCGTTTGGAATCGTAATACCTGTCAACTTCAATCCGTTATTCTTTTCAACTTCCTGAAGTTTAATTTCTGCGTCCTTATAAGACTCTGGCAGATACTCCTTTACATTGTCTTTGACATATTCATAAAATTCTTTTCTGTTCATCATACGCTTTTACCCCTTTCTGATCATGTGATGGTTCATTCTTTTTCCTGCTGACCATCTGCTCGGCTTTCTTCTGATAAGCCATCATTCTCTTTAAAGTTTTCTCCTGGTTTCTTTCGTGCTTCCTGTCTTTTTTCCATTGCTTTCATCATAGTTTTCTGTTCCTTTCTGTGATTTTTTTGTATGAAAAAGGGAGCCTCACATAGAAGCTCCCAATCATAACCGTTGGTTTTAGTTTCCTTATTTGCTTTTCCTTTTCCGGCTGATATAAAGTCCTGCCATACCTCCTGTGGAGATTACCAGAAGAAGGATCGGCAGCCAGATATTTGTGCTGTCACCTGTTTTCGGTGCGTTTGATACCTTTGTCTCTTCATGGGACTGTGGTGTATCCGGTGTGTTCGGTGTTTCTGGAACTTCCGGTTTCTCATTTGTCAGATTAAAGGTAACTTCCACAACCGGTGTACTGTCATCTGAATAGGCGAATGTCACTTCATGCTTGGTCTGATCCAGTGTGTATCCATCCAGTGTTTTTGTTTCCACCAGATAATACTTGATAGCGGTATCATATTTGCCGTTCTTAAATGTGGCAATCTCATACAGCTTGCTTTCTGCATGACCGGCAGCATCTGTCTTTAAGGTTTCCAGAACTTTTCCTTTACTGTCACGGAGTTCAAATTCTACCCCTTTCAGCGGTTCTCCTGATGATTTATCTGTCTTATTGAGAATCACTTTTCCCTTGGCAGTGTCATCTTTCATAGCTACTTTCTGGATTTCTCCGTTATCTTTCACCTCAAATGTCACATCGGCTGTCAGAAGATATCCTTTCGGTGCCTGCTCTTCACGTAAGGTATATTTACCGATTGGCAGTTTTTCGATATAGTGTGCTTCCTCTGTGGAAGTCCAGCTCTCTACTACCTGATCATCCTTATCGAGAATCGTCAGTTTCGCACCTGGAATCTCAGTTTCTCCTGTGATATCAGTCTTACTGATCTCTACTTTTGTCACATCATCTTTCATCTCATGCTTCTGAACCTCTGCTGTATTCTCTACTGTGAAAGTAATACTTTCTGCAGTGACATATCCATCTGCCGGTTTTGTCTCTGTCATGGTGTATTTCTTACCAACAACCAGTTCTTTGATCACATGGGATTCTTCCGTAGAAGTCCATTCATCTACTGTATTTCCATCTGCATCCGTCACTTTCAGGTGTGCACCTGGAAGTTCTTTACCTGTTGTCAGGTCTGTTTTGGACAGCTCCACTGTGGTTGGCTGATTTTCAAAAGTAAAGTCGTAGCTTACTTCTGCCTGGTCTTCTCCGGCATATTCAAAGGTAAATTCCTGTACTTCTTCTGTTGTAACAAATCCGTCCGGCGCAAAGATTTCTTTCACATAGTATTTTCCATCTACCGGAAGATCTGCCGTAAAAGTAATCTGTCCTTTTTCATCCGTTACTCGCTGCTCGATCAGACTGTCTTTCTCAAGGAGTACCTCGCCCTTTACATTTTTGATATCTTCACTGGTATAAAGACCGAAGACACCACCTGCAAGGACACGGTCTGTATCTTTTTCTTTCTTCAGAACCGTAACCTTTACTTTCTGACGGGCATTCTGCCATTTCTCATCATAAGTGATGACTGGTGTGTCCTGATCACGGTAGGAAAGATCAACATATCTCGGCTCTCCGTCCAGCATATAGCCATGGGCAGTTTTTAACTTCTTTCACATAGTATTTGCCTGCCGGGAGATTATCCATCTGTGCAATACCATTGGAATCCGTAGTAATGGTTCCCACTTTTTCATCTGCTTTGAAATAATCTTCGCTGACACCATCTGCCGCTTTGATATCTTCCGCAGCAAATACATCGAAAGTTACATTTGAAAGGCTTCCGGTTACATACTCAAAGAGATGCTCCACAGTACCTTTTACATTGTCCAGAAGTGTCACTTTATCCAAAAACTCTCCATTTTTGTTAATGATCAGAAGTCCTGTTGGAACTTCATCTTTCATCTCTACTTTCTGAATCTCTGCGCTATCTTCCAGCGTGAACTTCACATCCGTTGCTTTCAAATAACCATAAGGTGCCATTTCCTCACGAAGGGTGTATTCCTCACCAACTGTCAGTCGTTTGATCACATGTGGCTGATCTTTTACAGAAGTCCACTGATCCACAGCATTTCCTTCTTTATCGAGAACGGTGAGTTTTGCCCCATCCAGTTCCACACCTGTTGTTACATCAGATTTTGTAATTTCTACTGTTGTTGGCTGGTTCTTTCTTCACAGTTTTCAGTTTTACTGTCTTCACATCCTGTCCCCGATAATAAGCATCCAGATTCAGAACTTCATCAGAAGAAACGAATCCGCCGGTGCTTTTAACTCTTTCACATAATACTGTCCAAGTGGCAGATCCAGCGTACATACTGCAAGACCATCATTATCAGAAGTCATTTTCTGTAAGAGTGTATCTGCTTTCACAATCACTTTTCCATCTGCCTTGATATCCTCTTTGTTATAGATACCAAAGACAGCTCCTGCTACGGTTGCACCATTTTCTGCATCCTGTTTTTCTACCTGGATTGCAACTTTCTGTCGGTCATCGCCAACAGTCACTTCCTGTTCGATCACAGGTGTATCCTGATCTGCATAGACAAATGCTACATCCGATCTGTCATGGTTCAGAACAAATCCTTCCGGTGCAATCTTTTCTACCACATAGTACGAACCAAGCGGCAGATTATCTGCAACTGCTTTTCCGTCTTCCCCGGTCGTAACAGTTGTTACCAGTGCATCCTTCGCATAGATCAGCTGCCTGTTTCCGTTTTCATCTTTCTGATAATCCGGTGTATAGATATTTTCAGCTGCATAGACATTAAATTCCGCACCCTTCAGGTATCTTTCTTCATAAACAAAATCCTTTTTAAATCCGGTCAGCATCTCACCTTTTTTATAGATTTTCAGCTTTCCTTTTACTGGATGGTTCTCGTAATCTACCGTAATAATGGCATCTCCGCTCTCAGAATCCATCTGGTATGCTGTGTTTGCATCCACTGTAATCTCTACATAGTTCTTGTTGATTGTGTACCCTTCCGGTGCATTGACTTCCTCAATCCGGTAATGTCCGATTTTCAGATTCTTCGGCATGATCAGATATCCCTGACTGTCCGTAAAATAGGACTTGTGAGTGGTTGTCACTGGGTAAGTTGTTACCTGTTCCACGTACTTTTTGTTGTCCAGGTCATATACCTTGAATTCTGTTCCTGCAATCAGGACGGATTTTTTTGTTTCATCGTCTTTTTTCACGATTTTCAGTTTTGCCTTAAACTCTTCATCCAGAAGCACACGCCAGATCTGTGGCTCATTTGGATGATGCTCCGTGATATTCACTTCAAAATCATCGATTGGCTTGTAATTGTGCGGTGTTGTAGTTTCACGCACGATATAGCTTCCAAATGGTAATGGAATACTGCAGGCATAACCTTTGTCATCTGTGAAAATCTCCGTTGCTCCATTTTCTCCACTCACTACTGGTTTGGCAGAATCAAAATCATAGCTTCCATCTGCTTTCTTTGTAAGGGAAGATTTCAGATAAACTGTAAATCCAGCTCCGGATAACAGATCTGCATCTGTCTTTCCATTGTTGGCTGCTTTGATGATCTGGAATGGCTGCTTGATGACCTGCTCACTGGAAGTGCACTCTCTTTTTACTTCTGCTGTCATATCTCCTTCATAACTGCACGTAAGATCATGCTCTTCTGTATCTGCCAGGTATCCGATCGGCGGAGTAATCTCTTTGACATAATATTTGCCAAGATATAAGCCATTTACAGAAGCCTGTCCTTTGTCATCTGTTGTAAGAGAAGCCACCTGTTCTCCTGCTTTATAAATAGTTCCAGTTGCTCCATCCGGATGCACGATATCTTCACGGGCATACAGACCATAAACTGCACCTTTCAGTGTGGCATCTCCCTGTGGTACTGCTTTTCCTGTTTCTTTATCAACTTTGAATAAATTGATCTTTGCTGTCACACGGTCATTGCTGAAGGTATGGGCAAATGATACGGTTGCTTCTTTATCATTGGTGTAAGAAAACTTGAACGTATACACATCTTCTGTATTTCTTACATAGCCTTCCGGCGCCTGATCTTCTTTTACAGAATAGGAATATCCAATCGGAAGATCTGCTGTGAATTTTGCAGTTCCATCTGCTCCAGTAGTTGCTTTCTCAATCAGTGTTCCTTTTTTCACAACAACGGTTCCGTCTGCATTTCTAATATCATCGGATGCATACAGAGCAAAAATACCGCCTTTCAGTGGTTTCTTGGTGTCTTTATCCTGTTTTACTACGGAAACATCTGCTTTTCTGTCTCTCGTTGTTAAAAGTCACATCTGCAAATACAACTTCTTTGTTCTGACCAGCATAAGTTAGAGTCACTGACTTTTCTTCGCTGCCGTTATAGAAATTGTCCGGTGCTTTTGTTTCTTTTACCACGTAGGTTCCAAGATGCAGGTTCTTCAGTGTAACAGAACCATTCTCACCTGTTGTCAGATTTTCTTTTACAAGGTCACCTTTGCTGTACACTTTTGTGCCATAAGCTGTTACGATATCTGCCCCGGCATACACGTTATACACTGCATTTTTCTGTCTGCGGTTTTCATACTGAAATACCGTTCCATTTTCACTGACATCTGCTCCGGTCAGAACCTGTCCTTCTTTGTAAATGGTAAGCTCTGCCAGCTGTTCCTTATTTTCCACGGTTACAGCTGAGGTCTTACTTGCTACCAGTTTTACATTTGTTGCCGTTGCATTTACTACATATCCCTGTGGTGCTGTGATTTCTTTCAGATAAACGGTATCCTGTGTCTTGATGATCGTAACAGAAGATTTTCCATTTCTTATCCGTTGCCGGCATCTGAGTGATCAGCTTTGTACAAGCCTCATCGCTGTATACACCGAATACTGCACCTGCAAGATTGACATCCGCTGTATCGTCTTTCTTTATGATTTCGATCTTAGCCTGTTCAATCCAGGACACCTTTAAGCTTACATATTTTTCATCAGCAACACCTTCTCCAAATACAAATGCCAAATCCTGAACACTTGCATTCGTAGTCAGTTTATATGCTGAATAATCTTTTGTAATACTTCCCTTCATCTTTGCAGAAAAGTAGCACTTACATCTTTTGTCTGTGTCAGAGGAGCCGAAAGATAAAACGTGGTTCCTCCTCCAATTGTTACGCTTGCACCTGCCGCACTTACGGTTCCAGTAGATACATTATGGAGCTTTACTCCTTTTGGTAAGTCCATTGTGATTTTCTGCTGGGAAGATGCGTTGAACTGAATGTTCTCCGTTCTCTGAACATTTCCATCTACATAAGCTTTTACATCCGGCTTTGAAAATGACATCGCTACATCTGGTATTTCCGGCTTATTCACACAATAATTATAGAGTTCTTTTGCCAAAGCCTCTCCTGTAGCATTTGTTCCGTAGAATGCATCACTGCTTCCATTGGCATAAGATGCAGCCATGTGAATAATGATGAATCTTTTTCCTTCTGAGAAATCCGTGTGTTTATTCGCAAAAGCTTTCGCTGCTGCATCTGTGCCGTAATAACACACTTTTGCTAACGCCTGATTGTCTCCAATCTTTGTGAATTGTATAATTTCCAGATCCAGGTCTGGCTTTGCTGGCTGTACACAATACGCAGTTGCTCTGACGCTTCCGTAGCTGATATAGTACGGCTCTGTCAGATAGGTTCCAAGATTATAATCTGCATATCTATACAGTGGTCCTTTTTTAATTGTTACCTGCTGTGTACTTCTTGCTGAATAAGCCGAAACTGCTTCAAATGTTGCAATCTCTCCTTCTTCCATAGAATCAAGATCCACACCTTCGTCTCCTGCCTGTTCCAAAACATCATGAAGCTCTAACCCTGATTCTTCATCATAGGTATCCTGATTCTGTGCCTGCTCTACCAAATCATCAAATTCATCAGCGTCAATATCGGTAATCTCCGAGTCTGCTTCGGAATCCTCCGCTTCCTCTGTCTGCTGCTCACTTACAGCTGTTTCGGATTCGGTCACTGCTTCACTCCCTGCCACCTCTGTCTGAGCTTCTGTTGCTTTCTCACGCACAATCAGTTTTCGGCTGATCTGGTACTTCGGATGCTCCTGATTTACCGGTTCCACATAATAGACCGCTTTGTAAGTGTCCGCATGATCTGTCGTAAAATCCTCATCCTTGTCATTCTTTGCTTCCTCAAATGTGACTTTGACCTTGTTATCATCCTTGATTTCCAGTCCGGTATAATCCGATTTCACATCAAATACACTGCCAGCTTCCATTTCATAATCTTTGGCAGTCACTACCTCATCTTCATCCAGAAGGTCTTTCACTTCCTCATAAAGTGGCGGTTTTTCCTCTGGCTGGATCTCCGCTGCATATGCTGTCATCGGAGACAGCACTGTACTAAGCATTGTCATGCCTGCCAGCAAGCCAGATACTACTTTTCTAAAATTACCTTTTTTCTTCATGCTAAGGTCCTCTCTTTCATATATTTGTATTAAAACAGACAGTCCTTAGACTGCCTGCAATACACTACTTATCGTTGTGGAAAAATAAGATTGAACTGTACATTTCCCTCTCCGGGATCGACCATCTCCACAGTTGCTTCATACTGTCTCCCTGTTTTTCTTGATACCAGATCCTTATAATGGATTTTTCCTTTAGACAGGAACTTCTTTGCTGCCGCCTTATCCACCTTTTTCCCCTTGGCTTGCAAGAAATTTATCATTCTTCCATAAGGTAAAAGCACAGTTCCGGTCAGAACAGTAAAAGTTTACTTTTCCTTCCCTGACATCTGCTCCACAGCGGGGACATTTGCCAATGACTTCTCCTTTTGCCTTTCCCTGAAACTGATTTTTCTTCTCTTCTGAAATCCCCTGATATCTGGCAACCAGTTCCTGCATCAGCTCTGTAATCCCATTTAGGAATTCATCTGCTGTCTCTGTATTCTGGGCAATATGATTCAATGCCATTTCCCACTCTGCTGTCATCTTCGGAGATTTAATCTCATCCGGCAGAACCGTAATCAGCACATTGCCATCATCTGTCGGCACCAGATTTTTCTTTTCCCTTTTCACAAAGCCAGACTGAATCAGTTTTTCAATGATTGCTGCCCTTGTTGCAGGAGTACCAAGTCCTTTCTTTTCTGTATCTTCGGTCAGCTCTTCATTCCCTGCACGTTCCATCGCAGAAAGCAGGGTATCTTCTGTGTACTGTTTCGGTGGCTGTGTAAAATGCTCCGATACAAAGAATCACAGGGACCATAATGCTTGCCTGCCCAGATATCCAACTCCGGCTCTTCTTTTTCACTCTTTACGCCAAAGAACTGTTTCAGTTTTTTCTCAATTGTCTTGAACCCTTCCTGTTTTGTTTTCTTTGCATTGAGATAAAACGTATGATAATTACAGGTAATCTGACATTTATGACTCTCATAAATATAAGGCTCTGCGGTTGCTGTCAGAACCCTGGCACTGATCAAATACAAAATCTTGCGGCTTCGTTCTTTCAGTTTACCTATATCTGCTTTTGCTACTTCCATGGTCGGGATAATTGCATGGTGATCGGATACTTTCTTTGAATTTAATACCTTACTCACGTCCAGTTGATATTCCAGACCTTCAGCATAAGGCATTTTCCCAAATAACATCTGAATCAGAGTTTCTGTACTTTCTCCCATCTCATCTGTCAGATACTGGCTGTCTGTTCTCGGATAAGTGACAAGCTTCTGCTCATACATCTCCTGCACAGCATCCAATGTCTGCTGTGCGGTATAGCCAAACATTCTGTTAGCTTCCCTCTGCAGGGTGGTCAGATCATAAAGTTTTGGAGGGCGGACCGTTTTCTCTTTCACATCATCCTTCTCCACTTCGCACATGCGCTCCTGACACTCTGCAGCCACTTTATCTGCATCTTCTTTTTTCTGAAAATTCTCTGTGACCGCATCCATATCGTCAAATTTGATATGAGCCATATAATATTTCTCTTTGGTAAATTCCTTGATCTTCTGATTTCGATCCACAATCATGGCAAGTGTTGGTGTCTGTACTCTTCCAACTTTCAGATTCTGGTTATACAGAACAGAAAAAAGACGGCTCGCATTGATTCCCACCAGCCAGTCAGCCTTTGCCCTGCAAAGAGCTGACTGATAGAGACTGTCATAACACGAACCGTCTTTTAATGACGAAAATCCATCTTTAATTGCCTGTTCTTCCATGGAAGAGATCCAGAGCCTTCATCGGCTTTTTACATCCTGCCTGCTCATACACCAAACGAAAGATCAGCTCACCTTCACGTCCTGCATCAGTTGCACAGATCACTTCATCTACTTTGGAATCTCTCATAAGTTTCTTTCAAGATTCCGAACTGCTTTTTTGTACCCTCCAAAATCTTGTGTTTCCAACATTCTGGCACAATCGGCAGATCATCATATCTCCATTTTTTATATTTTTCATCGTATTCCGATGCATCGCATAATCCAACCAGATGTCCTACGCACCAGGAAACGATATAACCGTTTCCCTCCACGTAGCCATCTTTTCTTGTTCTGGCTCCAAGCACGGAAGCCAGTGCCATCGCAACCGATGGCTTTTCTGCAATCACTAATTTCATTTACTCCTGCTCCTCTTCTTCATCTTCCACAGCATCATCAAAATCTTCGTCTCTCAGGTTTCCGGTTCTGTACTTTCTTCCTGCTCATCTGCATCGTCTACTTCCCGTTTTTCTGACTCTGAATCTTCGGATTCCTTTTCATCCTCTTCCATCTCATCTTCATCATCATATTCATGTTTCGGTTTGTAGACTTTGAAATAATATCCTCCTGCCGCAGCTCCGACTGCTACCAGTGCAATCAAAAGATACGTTCCGAATGGACTTTTATCTTCAGGCATCTGAATATCATCCTCTACCTTATCTTTCTCGGCTGTCTCTGTCGTTTCCGTCTTTTCTTCCTCCGCTTTTTTCTCTGGTTCTGCATAAACCGTATCCACTTCCGGAAGTGTCACTGAATCAGAAAGCGTGAAGTTCATCAGATCTTTCTCACTGACTTCGTAAGGAAATACATTATCCTGAGATTTTGAATTATCAATAATCAGATAAAAATCTTACCACTCTTAGTTGAAATGGTATAAAACTCTTTTGTGCCTTCTGTAGCTGTTTAGTAACAGAATCTGCCGTCTCGCCTTCTTTATTAAGCTGTTCCTCGATACCTGTCACTGTCCGATCATCCACGGTTCCTTTTGCATCTGTTGGCTCAGAAGCCTGTGCATCCTGCGGAAGTGGTGAGTCGTTGTTTTCAGTTCCCGTTGCATCTGCACTAGTTCCATTGCACCGCCATTACTGTCACTGGAGGTTTTCTGTTTCTCTGCCTGCTTCTTTGCCCATTCATAATAAGGATTCTGCAGTACATATTTCTCAGAAGTATTTCCGGCACCATCCGTTACCGTGATTTCAATCTGTTTTGTTGTAAAATCTTTCTGTGTCAGTTGCACTCTCAGCATTCCATCCTTCAGATCTGTATAAGTGGTGCCATTGACTGTCACAGAAGTAATCCGGAAACGGTATCATTCCCCTGAATCGTCAGTACACCATCTGTCAGAGATGCAGAGAGTGTAGGCTTTTCCGTGTCATAACACTTAATAGAGCGATTCTGCTCATAGACCTTCCCCTCACCATCAGTCACCCGCACGTACACTGTCTGATTTCCAGTGATCGTGATACTTCCACTTCCTGTTACATCCTGCCAGCTTCCATCTTTTCCTGCTTTTGCTTCAATCTTTGCTATAGAGAAACCTTCCGGCATATGGCTGGCATCTACCGTAACAGCAATGGTTGTTTCTCCCTGTTTCCAGCCATCCGGCTTCTCAATCGTGATTGCAGGTGTAGTATTCTCAGCTGCATAAGCAGTCTGTGTCTGGAGCAAAGGTGTTGTCAGGCAAAGAAATGTCGTTGCTGCAAGCAGGCTCTTTTCCCCTATTTTAGTATTTCTTCTGTTTCATCTTCTCTAAATTCATCATCGGCTTTTGTTTCCTCCTTCTGTATTTCTACCCTGCCGGGCAGTTCATTTTTCATTCTCTTTTTGAAAGCTTCCAATTCCGGAATGCTCATATCCATTGCACGGATAATTTTTACAATTTCCAGATTTTCCGCTTCTGTTTTTGCAATCTCCGCAGCCTTGAAACGCTTTAAATCTGCTTCATATCTGGCTTTGGAGGCTTCCATTTTTTCCTTGGCTTTCTCATAATCTGCCGTTGCTTTTTCAAGACTTTTCATCGGTTCTCCTTTCCGGACGGCTGATGCAGCCGCCCTTTTTTCCTTACCATCGTCCAAATCCATAGAAATGACTCTGCCAGTATGGGGAATTGATGGACGTATACTGCACTGGATGTCCACAATGGATCATCTGATCATTGCCTACATAGATTCCGATATGCGTTACCGGCTCCCCTGCGTCGTAAGTTCCAGTAAAGAAAATCAAATCTCCCGGCTGTGCCTCCGACTGGGATACTGGTGTACAAATGTTGTACAGTCCCTGTGCTGTTAGTCTTCCTGTATTCCTTACACCAGAGTTTGTCAGACAGTAGCTTACAAATCCAGAACAATCGAATCCACTTGGGGAATATCCACCCCACACATATGGTGTTCCGAGATATCTCGCCTGCTTCATTCTAACAATCGCTGTGCCGCTTCACTGGTGTATTCATTGCCGCCCAAAACTGCACCTTCTCCTGTTTCCAGATAAAAGATCGGGTTCAACCGTTCTCCATTTTTTAGACAGTTCAATATGAAGATGGCTTCCTGTCGAATTTCCAGTGTTTCCTACCAGACCAATTTCATCACCTTTGCTAACAGATGCTCCTGCAGATACGCTCCGGCTGCTAAGATGTGCATAGCGAAGCTCATAACCTTTGCTGTCTTTGATAATGACGTAATTCCATAGCTGTCATTATAACCAGAAGTCGTAACAGTTCCAGTCAGTCCTGCCATCACTTTTGTTCCTTCCGGTGCACCAATATCCATACCATTATGAAGCTGATTTGCTCCTGATATTGGATGAATCCTGTATCCATAATAGCTGGTCACACTGGAATACCAGTTAAAATCAACCGGTGTTGCAAACATCTGTAAATTGCCTTTTGTATCGTTGTAGGCACTGAACAGTTCTTTCTGGAAAAATCCCAGCCTGTCCTGACAGATTGACATCAGGTTTCCACTATTTAAGGTGACATTCAGCACATCTACATCTCTTGTCCTGGTCACTTCCACTTCATTGCTTCCATTATCATCTGCCAGATAACATTCCCATGTTTGATGTCCATGTGCAGATGCCGCCGCATGATTATCATAATAGACGTCAAACTGTACCCCGTATCTTGCGAAAGCTCCGGTATCTTCTACCGTATATTCGACACCATTCATTACCACCTTTGTCCCCATTGGAACAAACGGATTGGAAGCATCTACTGCTAAGGTATGATTGGCTGTTGGATATGCTCCACTGGCAGTCGGTCCTCCGCTCCAAATACCACAACAGATCGGACAGTTACAATATCCACTGGTCACTACTTGTCCCAAAGATTCTCCAACTCTTACAGTTGCTGTCTCTGTCACAGTCTCATTGACTGCTTCTGTTTCTAAGCTGATACTGCAATGCAAAAAGTGCATCCAGTTCAGGCTTGACCTGTTCAAAGGTAAACTCTTCATACTTTGCTGACAGATAACTGATCAGGATAAACGGATCATGCTCAATAGGTCCGATGTTATATCGATATTCCTCATGTCCCGGTTCTTCAGATTCCATGTTGTTGATCCGCTCCTGCAGATTAGCTTCCAGCTGTGTATAATACAATTCTGCTTCCCTAATTGCCTGATCTGATGACAGATAACTGGTTCCCGTGTAAGTGATCACATTTTGTAAAAACACCGCAGAGCATGATGTGATATTTGTTATGATTAGAAACATCAATCCGATCAGAACTGCTACACTGATATACACCTTCCGATTTTCTTTAAAGAAGTTAGTGACCTTGCCGCCAATCTTCTTAATATAATCAATCGTACCTTTTGCAGCTGTTCCTACTATCTGTTCACTTCGCTTCGCTTTGGCATAATCCCGTTTGATCTGTTGCTTCTGAATCTGTTTTTTTAGTTTCTTCTGCTCCTGACGGGCTGCCGCCTGTGTCTGTTTCTCTTTCTGTCTCTCCAGTCTGCTTCTCTTTCTGGATGCCCTCTGTTTCCTTTGTTTGGCACTTCTCTGTTCCAGCCGGTAAATACCTTCGCAGCCTTCTTCCAACTTATGGGCACCTTCCACTGCCGCATTGTCGTCTTCATTTTTACTGATCTCACGATGCAATGCTGCGGAAGTTGCACTTCCTGCTTTCTTAACAACAAAAGCTTTTTCTGTTTTTACAGATTCCCCTTCGCCAAACTTCAGGCGGGATTTCTTCTTTCCAGAACTCTCCCCTTCATTTGCCCGATAAACCTGTGCCTTCTTGGAATGCTGCTTAGCTTCCTTTTTCTTTTTGGCTTCCTCATAAGAAAACTTTTTGGCTTTTTCCTTCTGTTTTTGATGGCGGAAATTGACTCCATCCGTATCCATCTGGTTCAATTTCTCCATATTTTTGTCATTTTTCACAGAAGCACCAGTCTCCTCATAAGCAAACTTCAGACGCTGTTTTTGTTTTGGCTTTTTGCTACCATTCTTCCTTTCTCCGGCTGTCTCCCTCTGTTTTCTGATAGATCCGCACGTTTTCTTTCAGTCTCCTGTGGCTTTATTTTTCTGCAAGTCTGGATTCTTTTCCGACTTCAGCACGAATCCTTTTCCGGTTTTGCTGCTTTCTATTTTGTCCAAAATCCTCACTTTGCTTCTCTGTCCGTATCAGTTCCGGTGCATCTCTGGATTTTTGCACAGAGGGACGAATATTTTTCCCACTCCGTTCAGACTGGCGGGGAGACTTATCCACAAGGCTTAATTCTTTTTCCCCCTGTTTTCCTCCCATCTGCACATCACCGACACGGTTACTGACACGAACAGAAGATTTATCCGTCAGGTTTTCTTCCACCAGACCATCCTTGGTCATCTTTTGGACTTTCTTGTCCCTGACTTTCATTCTCTGTTCTGCCACTACTTACTCCTCCTTCTTCGGATACCCTTTCCCTGCCTGTAATAAGCAGAGAAAAGCGATGCCAAAAACAGCACCGCCACTAAAAGTTAATACATATGAAATTGCTCGTAACATTGTTTTCTCCTTTGTTTTACCCTGCTTCAGAAGTTTCCTCCAAGCGGGTTGTCATGATTTTATAGAGGGAATTCTTCGGGAATCTGTCTACGAATGGGATAATGACATTTCCATAAAACAGAAGTCCTTCCACCCTCATTACTGTTGGTTACATAGGACAGCTGGGTTGGTGAGATATTCAGCTGTTTTGCAAGAATCTTCCTGTCTCCGGAAGCCTGGTTCAGCATATAAATAAAATCTGAATTTTCAAATATATTCTCGATTTCCCTGGAAGACAGCAAATCCTTAATATTCTGAGTGATGCCAGTTGGGATACCACCCCATTTACGGAATCGCTTCCAAATCTCCACACTGTAGGCTGCAGTCTGCTCTTCCTTCAAAAGAAGATGGAACTCATCCACATAGTATCTGGTGGACTTATGGGCAGAACGGTTCATCGTTACCCTGTTCCAGACCTGATCCTGGATTACAAGCATCCCGATCTTTTTCAACTGCTTACCCAATTCCTTGATATCAAAACAGACAATGCGGTTATTGATATCCACGTTTGTCTGATGGTTAAATACATTCAGAGCCTGTAACATAAATTTCTAATGAAGTTGCAAGACGCTGTGCTTCCGGCTCTTCCTGTTTTCTCAGAAGGTTGTATAAGTCCTCCAGGATTGGCATCTTCTCCGGTATTGAATCGGCAAGGTATTCCTGATATACTAACCGCACACAACGGTCAATGATGGTCTTTTCTACCGGCTCCAGTCCATTCTTTCCTCCAACAATCAGCTCACACAAAGACAGAATAAAATCTGCTTTCAATGACAGTGGATTATCTTCCTCGGAATAGTTCAGGTTCAGATCCATTGGATTGATATACTGGTCAGATACCGGAGAAACCCGTACCACCTGTCCGTGCAGTGCCTGCACAAGTGCCGAATATTCGGCTTCTGGATCGCAGACGATGATATCATCTTCTGTGATCAGGAAGCAGTTTGTAATTTCCCTCTTTGCTGAGAAGGACTTACCGGAACCTGGTGTACCAAGAATCAGTCCATTCGGGTTCTTCAGACGTTTCCGATCAACCATGATCATGTTGTTGGATAATGCATTCAGTCCATAATAAAGAGCCTCCCCTTCCTGAAACAGTTCCTGTGTCGTAAACGGCACGAAGATCGCTGTTGAAGATGTGGTAAGCCCTCTTTGAATTTCAATCCGATTGACTCCCAGCGGAATACAGGACATGAGTGCTGCTTCCTGCTGATAATCCAGCTGTTTTAAGGAACAGTTATATTTCTGTGCGATTCCCTGCACCTGGAAAATATTATTATCCAGCTTCTGACGCTTCTTTGCGGTATTCATTACCAGAACCGTCACGAGGAACATTCTCTCATTTCTGGACTGCAGATCTTCCAGCAGGTTTTTCGCCTCTTCTCCATAAGTCACAAGGTCCGACGGAAGCACGTCCATATCATAACCGGAACGTACTGCCCGCTTCTGCTCTTCAATCTTCATCTTATCCAGATCTGAAATCTTACTCTTGATCATCTTGATTGCTGAACTCTGATCAATGGACTGGATATGAATGTTGACATTGATGCTGTCATCCACATCCAGGAAGTCTGCAAGCATCCGGTCTGTCAGCTCTGGTGCAAGAATCTGCAGGTAACTCACACTTCCCATCGTTCTTCCCATCAAAAATGTCTGATTCTTGGAAAAGTTAAAGGAAGTCGGTGCAATAAAATCTTTGGTCTTTAATCCGGTTTCTGGAAGCATCTTATACTGGAACTTAAATGGTTCAATCCGATCCTGGTTGAACACATGATACAGAATCTCCAGCCTTTCCAAACCATTCAAAGAATGTGCCTGTGCTCCCAGGACCTTAAAGTTATTTAAGATATCTGTTTCGATTCTTTCAAGCCTTGGCCTTGCCACCTTCAGGCTTTCTGCTTCGATTCCAAAAGTAATATACTTTGTCTTCACCAGACCATTATTTCCTTTGGAAAGCTGATTTTTCAGCATAGTACGATACTCTTCACGAATGGCATTGAAGTCATCGTTCTGATCCGGAATATCAATACTTTTTTCAAATTCTGCCACATCCACCTGCTGATTGATAAAGGACAGCTGCACACTGATGGAAGAATCAAAGTAATTTAAGAAATCACAGTAATTTTCAAATATCGTGGTCTTATCCTCATTTAAAGCAAGCTGATAGTTGATGTCATAAAACTGAATCGTCTTGGAGAAAAAGTTCTTTGTCACCTGGCAGATACCATCCTGCAGCATCCGAATATACGGAATACTCTGCTGTGCAGTTGTAGGAATGTTTTTCTGTTTCCTGCGATCCCGTTCCTGCTTCTTCCTACGCTTTTCCTGTTCTCTTTCTTTTCTGCTTTTTTTGTTTCTTCTTTCCTGACGGTTTCTTTTTTCCGCCAGGGACAGACGCTCCTGCTGAGCCTCCTGCTTTGTCTTTTTTGCCATCCGGCACACCCTCCTTTTTTACAAGGGTGGAAATCTCCTGATAAAAATTTTCTGTCTTATATGGTCTTACCGCCGGACAGATAAACTTCTGTCGAATGATATTTGCCACCACTTTTTCAAATGGAAGCCCGTCTTTTTCATACATTGCCATGAAGAAAAATGGAAGCATGATCGTTACCATCAGGATGGCTGCGATACTGGAACCAATTGGTTTTCTCATGAACAGATAAAACGGAATTCCCACAACTGCGGCAAGTGAAAAGAAAATCAGCTGCCGCTTTGTCAGATTTAACGCTACTTTTGTTTTGACCTTGGTAAGGTCTTTTGGTACTGGTACATACGCCATGGTATGCGCTCCTTTCCTGCCCGTTAATGGGCATTAAATATCGATTTGCTAAGGCTTCCGGTCTTGAATAATGAAAATGCAAGAATCACGGTATAAGCCGCTACTGAAAACATTGCTGCATGAAGGTCACTGGATATGGTCATTGCATTTACTAAAACTGCATAAATTCCCACACAAACCATCATGAAGAATCCCTGAAATGCCAGTGCGAACAAGCCTTTTAAATAGTTGTTTCCGATATTACCCCATTCCTTATTGGTCATGGTGGCAAACGGAATTGGTGCTATGGAAGTATAAAGGTAAATTTCTATCATTCTTCCGTACAAGATTACCGTAATGATAATTGACAGAATGTGCATGGTAACACTGATTAACATCGTTTCCATGGATAGCAGGAACAAATCCCCTAACTCCATATCCTCCAGGGCATCCACAATCCGTGAAATTGCTTCTGTTGCATCCACCGCAGTGTTTCCTGATATCACCCCGGCGGCATTGTTGACCACATGCTGGCCAACATCAAAGACCGCCATCGTGATATTGAACGTATTTGTCACCAGATAAATGGCTACATACGCTTTGAAGATCCAGAGGAAAATGTTATAAGTCTCAAATTCATGGAAATTGTTTTTTTGTGTTACCATCGTGATCAATTCATAGCACAGGACAAAGGTGATGATCAGTCCCGCAATGGGGACAATCACCGTTTGGGATATATTCTGAATCAGATTAAAAATCCCTGCATTCCATCCCTGCGGTGTCTGCCCCACCTGCCCGGCTATGGTTCCCACCTGCTCATTGACAGACGTGAACATGTTATCCAAACTTGACTTGATAAGCCCGATCAGGATATCCTTTATCGCTTCCGTAATTCTCTCAATGATGGTGTTCATCTACCACTCCTCTTAAGAGAACAATGTTGCCAGCTGTGGAATCAGGGTAGTTCCCAGCAGCATGATTCCGGCACCAGCCATCAGCTGTTTGATGCCCTGGCTCTTAGCGCCGGGATTGTCATTTCCATATCCTTCCAGAAGGTTTACGACACCCCACACGCCAAGACCTGCGCCGATTGCGACTACAAGAGTTTTTAAAGTTGTAATTGCACTGCTAAAAAATGCCATATACATTCACCAAAACTGACCTCTTTCAGGTGTTTACGGGAATGAAAAAACACCGACTAAAAAGCCGGCGCACCTAATGTCAGTTATTCCTTTCCTCATTATTTTTCGTTCATTCCCATGGTTACTCCGACAGCTCCACCTGAATTACCTCCACCTCTTCTTCGGGTTTCGGTGTGTACTGCGGGTTTAACTCTTTTTCTACTTTGTACCGGTTTTTCTCATTTTCATCTGCAAGAAACCGATAATTTTTGTGTTTCGTGATATCATATTTGTCTGAGAAAAATGGTCTGGCACCACGAATCTGCAGGATACATTTTCCTCCATCCATGACTGCAATCTCATCTTCTGTCATCAGCTGTTTGCCTGTTTTCTGGTAATTCAATCCAAAGGACTTCTGATTGCTCCTCGTTTCCGAAGTGTTATACAGATCAATGGTTTCCTTACCCAGAAGTTCACTCATTTCCTTTAAGGTAGTTTTCTCTTTTCCACCAAGAAATAGTGTAGTATCACAGTTACCCAGAATAGTATCTGCACTATCCTTATACATTGCCTTTAGCTGACTCTGTGACTGCAAAATAATAGAAGCAGAAATTTCCCTGCTTCGGATAGTTGCAATCAGCTTGTCAAACTGAGGAATTTGCCCAATGTTAGCAAACTCATCAGCGATGACACGCACATGCACCGGAAGTCTTCCTCCATATACATCGTCTGCCTTATCACAAAGCAGATTGAAAAGCTGTGACTGTAGCATGGCAATCACAAAGTTAAAGGTTGTATCTGTATCGGACATAATCAAAAACAAGGCTGTTTTCCTGTCACCAATCTTATCCAGTTCCATTTCATCATAAGACATGATCTCACGAAGTTCTGCGATGTCAAATGGGGCAAGTCTGGCTCCACAGGAAATCAAAATCGATTTTGCAGTTTTGCCAGCCGCCATTTTGTATTTTTTATACTGTCTGACCGCAAAGTGCTGCGGATCTCTTTCTTCCAGTTCCTGAAACATCATATCCACTGGATTCTGGTAAGTTTCATCCTCTTCACGGGTTTCGCTTTCATTCAAAAGATCCAGAAGGGTATTCAGATTTTTTTCCTCTTCATCTCCTTCATACCAGATAAAAGCAATCAATGCCGTGTAGAACAGCTTCTCTGCTTTCACCCAAAAATCTTCGGAAGCTTTTTCCCCTTCACCTTTGGTATTAACAATGATTGTCGTTACCAGCTTCAAGATATCCTTTTCAGACCGTATATAAGCAAATGGATTGTAATGAAGCGACTTGGAAAAGTTGATGGTATTCAGAACCTTAATCACATATGGCTCATGTACAACTTTTCCAGATTTATCTTTCATAATATTTCCATTCTTATCTTTCTTAGGTGGTCCCTTTGCTAACATCTTCCCGCACTCTTCAATGAAAGTGCCCTTTCGGATCTGTAATGACCATGGAACAATTCATCTGCATGACCGATGGTTTTACGAAAAAACGTGTCTTACCGGAACCACTGCCGCCAATGACCACTATATTTTTATTTCTTGCATACTTCGGCTGTTTTGGTCGACTTTCCATGGTCAATGCTTCTGTTGCTGTCAATGGAATATTCATCCAGGGATCTTCCGACATATAAGGCTTGATATCCTCTGCGGTTCCCCATCTGGCTGAACCATACTCGATGCCTTTCCGTAATTTCTTTGCGTCTGCCTGTTTCTGCCAAACCAATAGTTTCAAAATAACTGCGACAGTAACTCCAACCAATAGATCTCTCAGGTCAAAGCTCAACAAATCCCTGTAAAGATCCGGTCTGCGTGTTCCATTGCATATAAAAGTTTGTTCCCCATATCTTCTCCAGGACTGCTCCTGTATAAGCAGGATGCCCGGTCCGCATAAAAAGCGGTCAGAACATAGGGAAGATTTGTAAGAACCAGTTTCTTTTTATCCAGGACGGACAGCTTACCCCCGATTTTATTCTTCCACTTCTGCATCAGAGTTTTGCCGCTTTTCTTTTTCATCGACTCTGTTCCTGATGCCGGTTCTTTACTTTGTCCTTCGTCTTCTTTGGCATCATTGCCCGGTAAGCTGCAAGACGCTTATGAATGGAAGGCTTATTCGCTTTTTGAATCTGTTTCTGGGAAAACTCACGGAAAGCAGCATTGAGGGCATCCTGATCACGTCCCTTGAAAAATACCAGATAAACCGGCGGATCTTTGCTCTTGTCTTTTTTCAAAGCATAATTGATCCCGTATTTTCTTGCATAACGTTCAAAGGACTTGATATTTTTATTTGTGATCTCGATATTGACCATCCCGGCATTCTGTTTTGCCAGCTCTTTTACCGTGACCTTTCCCTGTTTTCGGCTGATTTTTTTGTGCTTTCTTCTCTACTGATTTCTGCTTCTGATGACGCAGATACGCAACAAGAACCTTTTTCAACAGGTCAGCCGTAATCTTAGTAGCCCGAATACAGAACGTGACCGTTTTCTGAGTTACCTCTTCCTGCATGACTTTTCCCTCCTTTCAGCGATTCAACTGCTGTCCAAATCTGTAATCATGGCAATCACCCCCTTTAATGAAAAAAGACAGATTAACCGGTAATCAGGTTCTGCACCTGTACGAGTTTTTCTGTCCCTTCTTCTTTTCTCTTATCTTCTCCACCACAATAGATGGGAACACACAGTTCAAGTATTCTGCTGTAAATACGCTGATGGGCAGTATCTAAATCTGCCGATTTCATTTCATTCAGTCCCAGATTCGTTGTTATGATCAGCGGAAGCATTTTACAATAGCGGCTGTCTATCACATTATAGACCTGCTCCAAAGCAAACTCAGAATTTCGTTCTATTCCTAAATCATCAATAATCAGCAACGGATAATCCACAAGATTTTGTATGATCTGGTTCTTATTTGCCTGATAGCTGGTCATTTCATTTAAGATCCTGGAAAAAGTTCGTCATCATGACACGTTCTCCCTGTTCAAAAGTGCATTTGCAATACAGCCTGCAAAAAACTCTTCCCGGTTCCAACTGGTCCCATCAGAAGCAATCCTACATTTTTTCTCTTCATATCTGTCCAGTTTTCTACATACTGCCTGGCAATTAGTATCTTCTGGTTGCTTCCATTGTCATTTTCAAATTTCCATTCCCAGAATCTTCTTTCCCGAAGTCCGACGGATTTTCTCTGATAAAGCTGCCGCTGTGCTTCTTCCCGCTGCATCTTCTCATCAAGTTCCTGCCTGGCTTTTACCTCGCATTCACACAAACAGGACACTACATGCTCAAAACCCATCAGACTAACTTTCATCTGTTTTCTTTTTCCACAGGTGCCACAATGAAGACATCCCTCTTCATCCAGATAATCTGTTGTTACTTTATTTTCCATCACAGGCTTTCTCCTTCCTGAAATTCATATTTATCCATTCCTGCCCTGGCTCCATCTCGTTCTGCCCAAAGACAGATTGTTGCAAAATGATTCTGATACTCTTTTCCACTGGATTTCATATAAACAGAAAGATGATCTATCCGTTTCTGGTAATCCCATGGAAATAACGTCATCAACTCCTGCAGTTCGGCTTCTGACAGGACAACATTTTTAAATCTACCATACTGACTGAATTTTTCTTCCAGAGCAGGAGTATTGCCCTTACTCTTATCAGTATGATTCTTTTCAGTCTTATTTATCTTAGTATTACTTCCATCCAGATTCTTGCAGTCCGGACTTCTATTTTTTTGCGTTCCGGACTTCCAGTTTCTTGCAATCCGGATTTCCAATTCCTTGCAGTCCAGATTTCCAGTTTCTGGCGTTCCAGAAGCAAAGTATCTTACTGGCTTTCCTCTAATCCGTTTCACAAAATTTTTCACGTATATGACAGAAGGACGATTATTCCCCTGCCGATACCGTTCAATCAATCCAATCCCATGCACACTGTCAAGCTCATAAAGAAGCTTTGTCACTGTCGTATGCGACATTCGCAATAGTTCCTGCAATTCTGCGATCGTGTAAATGATATAGACATAACCATCACTATCTATCCATCCATTTTTCTTGGATAGGCTGATTCGATCAAGCAGAATTCCGTAAAGGAGCTTTGCGTCTGTGGACAGGCTTGCAAACTCTTTTTCTGTGAACAGAGCTTTTGGTATCCGAAAGAAAGAAAACTGGTCAGATTCTTCTGCTCTGAAATATTCAAAATCTGCCATAATATTTTCCTACTCTTCTACATCAAAATCACAATTTGCAGCACTGCCTGTACCATGACATAATTCATCAAGCACATAATTGAATGCATTCATAGCTTCTTCCAAATAGATTTTCCTAGCCTCTTTATCACACGCATACATATCGGCAATAAATCCTTCATCATTTCCTATTGCGTGTACCAGAGTCTCCAGAACTTTCATAAATTTCTTTTTTGAACACTTTTTATTCTGCCTGTTCACATATTGCTGAATATCCAGTACTCTATCAGCATTTTCCTCATTCTCTTCAAGAATTCCAAACGCCAGATCCATGCCAAATTCATAGCCATCACAGGAAATCTGATCAACATCAAGCTGTCCCAGCTCATCTCGATAATTTCTTTCTTCCATTGAAGTCAGTGGTGTCTCATATTCATCCAGATATCCCATATCTGCAATTGTTTCCAGAATATCTCTGGATGCTGCCACCATCTTGTCCATAATGATTTCTCTTTCTTCCATCGGCATATTTGCCATAATGCTGTCTAATGTCATCATTGATTCTTCCTCCATCTCATTTTCATAAATATCGTTGATATAAAAGTGGTTTGCCTTTCCATTGTTCGGAATGATGCGCACCAGATTTCCAATCTCCACCAGTTCCTGTACTGCCTGATCTACCCCATATCTGGTTGTATTCAGGTCTTTCTTCATTTCACTTTTTGGATAGATTACATACAAATCCCCCTTACCATCTACCCAACCATTCTGCACCGCAAATTTCAAACGATCCAGAAATAAGCTGTATAAAATCTTTGCTGTATTTGACAGATTTTTGTATTTTTCCATCTGGAACAGCACCTTCGGCACCTGCAGACAATCTACCGGCATATACTCCATCTTATTCATTGATTGTTTCCTCCTTCTGTTTGTACAGCACTTCGGCTGAATTAATATTGATTTCCAACATCCCTACAAATACCTGATAGTACAGAAGGCATATCTGTTCATCCTCTCTTGCCAGATACAATCCTTCCAGTTCATCGGACGGATGTTTCATTCCATATACTGCCTGACAGATATCATGGATTTTCTCACATTCCACACTTCTAAGATGCAGCTCCAAGGTGTGGTTAAATCTCTGCCAGTCTTCCAATTTCTGATTTACTGACATCATGCACTGGAACAGTTCCGCTGCTTCACATGCTGCTGACAGCACTACATTTTTGTTATTGATACTTCCATCGGCATTTTTCATATGCCCTACCATATACGCCTGATCTACTGAAACCATCTTTTATCCTCCTCTATCTAAACGGCATTTCTTCTTCCATGCCCTCTGGGATCTCTAAGAACCCTTCCGCATCTTCTGGAAATGGTGGTCTGTCAACCATTTTTGCACCTGCGAATTCAATCCGGTTTGCATACACTTCGGTGGTATAGATCTTTTTCCCGGTATCCTTATCTTCATAATTACCTGTGACAATCTCGCCTTCCACCATGACCTTCGTTCCCTGCATCAGATAATCTCTGGCAAATTCTGCTTTCTTTGCAAAAGCCTTTACCGGAATGAAACTGACTTCATCAGAATAATTTCTTCTGACTGCCAGAACAAACTTGGCAATCTTATGAAGTCCTTTTTCATTCTCCACTTCATTGTATCCGGGATTTCTTACCAATCGCCCGGAAATAATTGTTGTATTCATTGGCTTACCCCTCCTATGCTTTCATTGATTTGTAACAGATACCGATACATGGTCCACATTTTCCATAGGCACATCCGTAACATTCATCTTTTTCCAACTCTTCCTGCCTCATTTCATCGGCAAACATTCCTAACAGTGTTGTGTAAATCTTTTTCATTGCCAGGAATTTTTCTTCTGCTTTTTCCATCTTCTCTTTGTAAAACGGAATCAGTTCACGAAGAACTGGATGGAAACGCTCTTTTTCATCATCCCAGGCACAATTTTTCATCATGCATCGTGGTTGTTTCTCATAGCTTCCCAGATAATATGGGCAGAACGTACAACCTCTTTCTTTGATAATCTCAACCGGAATCACTGGCATCTGACTTTTGATTTCTTTTGTTACATGCTTGCTTTCAATTCGCTCTCTCATAATGAAATCCTCCAAAATTTATATTTGCAAAAGGGATTTACCCTGAATTGCCTGTTTTTAGGCACAAAAAAAGAGGCAGACTTGCGATTTTTGTTTTCGCAAGCCTGCCTCTTATCAAACTTATTTTCTATCTTTCAATGATATACCGTATAAAAACGTATATCGCTCTGATCACATACACTGGAATCATGATACTTCCGATCAATGCTCCAATGATGACACTTAATGCAGCCATACCAAGTGTTGCTGTGGTATCCATTCCTCTTGGGATTAGAATCAACCGCATTTTATGTATTCCAAATGGTAATCCGTCAATAAATATCCACCAGAACCAATCCGTCTGTCCGCTGACTTTCATAATTGTTTTTGTCATCCAAAACCAGAATACCATAAATATCAGTGGCAGAATTGATTTTTTAATTACATCTCCAATCGTCATTTCTTTTGTCCTCTTATCCAATCTGTTTATCTTCTGTACTTTAGAAATATATGCCTGATATCTTTCCATCTGGCTATCATTATATCTTATTTGCTTATCATATTCCATTCTATCATCCCCTTTGTTCTGTTTGTGCCTTCCACGAATCTAATAACTGAAATATAATTTTTTCAATTTGTTCTTTCTTATAATCTGGTGGAAAATATTTTTGCAGTTGCTTTTCTGAAAAGCTGATTTTCTGGTAATTCACTTTTGCTTCTCCTCTAAGAATTTTCTCAATATCTTCTCCAGTCAATTCTTTTTGCTGACTAAGTTCTTTCAATTTTTTTGCCTGAGATCCATTAGGCATTTTCTTTGTTGTTCCTATGAACGCCAATAATAACGACTGCTCATTGCTTTTTAAATACGATATATCTACTGCAACAGTGAATGGCAATTCATTTTTGTCTACAAACTCCAGCAAATAATTCGACAAATAGGTCAATCGTATATATCGTTTGATTGTACTCATTGTTTCCCCGACTTCTGTACCTACCATCTCAGCTGCCCATCTTTTTTTTAACTTTGGTTCAACTTGGACCAAAGTTAGATCAGTTCTTCTGCCTTGACGTTTCAGTGCTTCATACTTCATGCGGTATGCAAATGCTTTCTCACTATACAGCAGGTTTTCTCTTTGAATATTGGAATCGACCATAACTACAGTTGCTTCATCATCAGACATATCTCTGATAATAACCGGCATTGTTTTCAGTCCCAATTCTCTGCAAGCATATTTTCTTCTGTGCCCCACTACTAATTCATAATCCTTTTCCCCAGAATTTGAAGGTCTTGCAATTCCTGGCACAAGAACTCCATATTCTGAAATACTTTCAATCATTTCCTCCATTTTGTCATCCCTGAATACTTTAAACGGATGGTTCTTGAATGTATCCAGCTCGTCCAATGGAATTTCTCGCACACACTCCTGCTCCTCTGACAATCCAAACAGTGCATCTACACCTTTGAATTTTATCTTTGAAGCACTACTCTCTTTCACTGCCATCATCAATCACCTCCTCTACCAGTTTCTTATATGCTTCGGCAACACGTCCTTTGGGATCATGTTTATAAATACTTACTCCCTCAGCACTCGTCTCTGCAGCTCTTATAGAAAACGGAATTGCAGTCTCAAAAATATGGATATATTCTCCATAATTATCATGAAGTAATTCTATAATCTCTTTTGAAAAATTTGTTCTGCGATCCACCATGGTAAGTAAGATTCCGTCAATTTGAAGTTTTCGATTTATCTGCTTCCTGACTTTATATATTGTCTGCATCAACTGTTCGAGACCTTTAACCGGAAGATAATGTGCCATAACCGGGATGATAACCGAATCAGCTGCTGCAAGTGCATTTACAGTGAGCATTCCTAACGATGGCATATTATCAATCAGGATGTAATCATATTCCGGCGAAATTAACTTGATAAACTGTTTTAACACATATTCCCTGCTCATAACATTTACCAGGCTGACTTCTACCCCAGAAAGTTCAATATTTGCCGGAAGAATGTCCAATCCCTCTTCATGGTGAAGAATTCCATAACTTTCTGGTAATTCAAGACCGTTCATCTCACAATGAAGAACTGTTGCTACAGTTATTTCCAATTCATCTGGATTTTGATAACCAAGACTCTCTGTTAAGCTTCCTTGTGGATCGAAATCTATTGCCAGAACTTTATATCCTTTTTTAACGAGTCCAATTCCTAAATTCACACACGAAGTTGACTTTGCGACACCGCCTTTTTGATTGACTATTGCTATAACTTTTGCCATCTCTATTTCCTCCCAATTCGTAATGTATGTTTTGAAACTGCTTTTTCTGCCTTTTCCTGCTTCTCAGCCTGCAATGTTAAATCATGTGTCTTTATCAACAATGCCTCAAATCGTTCTTTTTCTTCTTTCTGTTCGTGTACTGTCAGATTTGTTTCCACATTTGTTTTTTGTGAAACACTCAATTTATTTCTAATATTATATGTGTCATATCTTCTTCTGATGCAATTCGCCTCTACACCAGACAGCGTAACCAGCTCTGACCAGGAAGATACTTTACACCTTCTTGCGATTGTTCCCCATGATGGCGTTTCTGGATTTCTACAAGCATCATATATTTTTGACGTTGCCGGTTGTATTCGTTCAAATTCATTTCTGAATAATTCCAGAAAATCATATTGATCATCAACACATTTTGTTCCATGACGTCCAATCCTTACATATTCGATTTCTCCATAATAATCGTTCAGAAACTCTTTTGCTGTTTTTCCAAAAAGCTTTTCAAAGACCATATGACTTGGCAATTCCTTATGACTGTCACACTCTTTTATTTTCGGCGGGACTCCACCATGCGATTTTGTCCATTCATCCAGTGCTTCATATACACTGGCTACATCCCACCTATCCAATGGGGTGGAGGAATATTTTTTTAATGCCTGTATCACTTCCACTACTTCCTCCGTCTGTGGCAGACATTGTAGTAATTCAATTGCTTTTGGTATGGCTTTTCTTCTTGTCATAATTCTTGCCATAAAAAAACCTCCTTTGAATGCTCATCATCTCATTCAAGAAGGTTTCTGTCAGAAACAATTCCGAATTGTTTTCAATATCTTATCTACACTGCTATTTCAACATAAGATATCGAAATGTTTATCTGACAGCACTGATTTTTAATCTAATGCCTTTATCAGAAATCCCTTATTTTAAGGCTATTCCGGTCGTTTCCTTTATCTTACTCTATTGGCACCGCATACGTTGAAAATTTCACGTCATAGGACAGATCAAATTTGTCGATTGCCTTGATAAGCCCGATACTCCCTATCTGAAAAAGATCTTCTGCCTCGATTCCCCGTCCGTAAAACCGTTTTACAACACACCAGATCAGCCCGATATTTTCTTCCACCAGTTGTTCTCTCGCTTCTTTATCTCCATTGTGTGATTTTTCGATCAAAGCGATTGTGTGATCCATGTCTCCCTTTCTTTCCCTATGCTCTTTTTCATAATAACTCTGGTTCCTTCTCCGGGTTCTGAGATTACATGTACGTTATCCATAAACGCTTCCATAAAAGAAAATCCCATCCCGGAACGTTCCAGCTCCGGTTTGCTTGTATACATCGGAGTCATTGCCTGTTTGATATTTTCAATTCCCTTTCCGGTATCTCTGACTTCTACCGTCAGTTCTTTTCCTCTGACACTGCATCGGATAGAGACCTTACAGATCTGATTATCATATCCGTGAATGATCGCATTTGTCACAGCTTCTGACACTGCCGTTTTGACATCTGAAACTTCTTCCACCGTCGGATTTAACTGTGTCATAAACGCTGCTACTGCCACTCTTGCAAATCCTTCATTTTCTGAACGGCTGTCAAATAAAATTTCCATTTCATTGGTATCCTTCATACCTGTTCCTCCTCATATATCTGCATGATTTTCGTGACTCCCGACATGGTCAGGATCTTTCTTATCCTGGCATTGGCATGAACTGCCCACACCTCTCCTCCGATCAGACAGATCATTCGATATCTCCCCATGATCACGCCGATTCCCGAACTGTCCATAAAATCTGTCTGTTCAAAGTCAAAAATGACATATTTGATATGCTCTTTTTCTATAATCGCATCTGCACTCTTTTTCACTTCCTCTGCATTGTGATGATCCACCTCTTTTGGAAGAAAAATCGTCAGACAATTTTCCTGCACCTGATATTCCATACTCATTGTCTCAAATCCCCTTTCGCCCGTTCGAACATGCACGCAAAAGCGCATTAAAAAAGGATATGCTTTTTGCATCCTTCCTCTTTCGTAGCTTTTTCAACCATCTTATTCCTGCGTATCATCTGCCGTTTTGGTATCGTCTGCAGCGGTATCACTCATTGAGTTCATTACTTTTGGCTGTCGCCTCATTTTCTGTTCCCGGGAACAGCTCCGCCACACGATTAAAATAAGTCTTTGCATTCTCATTGTCACCGCTTCTCATATAAGCGATCCCGAGATTTAACA